>MDTE01130555.1_pt1 | contig 24344 bp, 24 predicted proteins | sample 811231 | NCBI WGS metagenome assembly MDTE01 (sample SAMN05326651, study PRJNA326480) | marine metagenome | isolation source: seawater | place: Indian Ocean: Red Sea | collected 2010 | reverse complement strand
ATAACAAGGAAGCTAGAGAGAAGCTTCGTGAACTCATAGACCAATTCAGCGAAGAATGGTTGTAGAGGATAAACCTACCAACAAAGAAAGATGGTGGGCTTGGCATAAGAAAAATCCTAAAGTGTGGGTATTGTTTCAGAAGTTTACCTTTGAAGCTATCCGTTCAGGTAGAAAGCATTACTCTCACTGGGCTGTTATGCAACGAATTAGATGGGAAACAGATGTCAACACTAAGGGCGATTGCTTCAAAATATCCAACGACTTTATCTGCTACTATGCAAGATACTTTATTCACACCTATCCACAACACGGAGACTTCTTCAGAATTAGACCTTTAAAAGAAGAAAAATAAACCAGCAAAATTTCGCAGCGTCCTGCTGCAAAAAAAAATAAAAAAACAAAACCCCGTAAATACGGGGCTGTAAGCTATGCGATAAAAAAAATTCTTAATCCTTCGATGACTTTGTAGCTCAAACAAATATTAACGCTTTAATATTTATCTTACTACAGCTCTTTCTTTTATTTCTTCTAAATAAATTTTGCGTAATTCTGGATAACCTTTTAACAATTCATTTTTAACAGCTCTTATATTATCAAGTTGAGCTTTCTTTTCTGCTGAACTAAGAGTTGTACTGTTGACTATTTGTGCTTCTATGTTTCTAAATTCTTTAAGTTGGTCGGCTGTTTTTGTTAGGTCAATTTGTAAATCTTTTAATGTATCCATGTACTCAATTTTATATTCATCATTCATACCTAACAAATAAGTTATATCGCCTTTATCTTCAATACCAGTTTCTATTTGTCTAAATGTTTTAATTAAATCGTCAACATCTTTTTTTAAACTATAGAATTGATTTTCAAAATTGCTTCCCTCTGCGGGTAAAAGAAAAGTTCCTACAACAGGAAGTTGGTCGAGTCCATATTTTACTCTCTCTGCATCTGTTAAACCCTCTCTAATTAAACTATCTGTTAGCATCATTATCCAAGAGCCTAGTGTTCCACTATAACTTCTAAATAAATTTTCTATATAAAGAGGACTCATGTTTAACTCATCTCCTATTTTTTTAGACAATGTATCTGTCGTTGGTCTGTATGCTAAGTCTCCTGTTCCCTCTAAGTAATCAGGAACTATTTGTCTCTTAGTAAAAAAATCATAATTAAAATAATTTTCTACAATAGGGTCAACAGCCGTTGGTAATGTTAAAGAAAGAGTATGTCCTATGTTTCTTCTTAAACTATCTGAAACATCTTGACCTGCTATATCGTCCATAAAGTAAGCTGTAAGTCTTTCGGGAACAGTCATGGTAAGTAGCCCTACTTCAAAAGGTTTAGGTATAGCTACTACTTGTCCAGTTAATTTTTTACTGCCCGGAATAATTAAATAGTTATCTTTAATTTGTTCAGGGGCTTCTTCATATTCTTCTGAATCTCTTGCTAATAAATAGTAATATACTGATAAAGAAGACATAGCAGCAACTCTCATTAACACAGACTTTAATCTTTTGCTTCTTGATAAACCTCTGCCTATACCATATCTTCCTGTTAGTCCTCTATAAAAAACATCTAGTCCTTGTAGTCTAGGATTTAAAAACATAGTTGACTGTGCGTATAATTGAAAGAACTCGTTATTGCCACGCCTTGTAAAGTTTAAAACTTCTAATGCTTGAAAGATTGCTTCAGCTTCGTTGCCTGTTCTTTTTAATGTATCTTTATATACAGCAACTCTAGTAGCAGCATCTGTTATAGCTGTGCCTTGTCCCATTATGTCCCATATAGTAGTTATTAAATCTATAGGAAACATTAATACTTTTTTTGCTGTTGGTCGTTCTTTTTTAAAAGCGTTTTTATATAAGTTATTTATAAGTTTTTCAGTAGTATCTATATCTCTTACGCCTTTATCGTATCCTGTTATAACTCCTGCATTTCTTAATTTAACAAACTCATCTGGAAGTCTGCCGGTAATCATTCCTTTGGCTATGCTAAAACTTTCTTTAATAGAGGAAAATACTGGAACATAATTAGCACCACTTAAAACAGAAGCTGAAGCAGAGTCTCTTACTATTTGTCTAAACCAAAAGTCAGGAACTCTTGTTATTAAATCACTAACAGCTCTTTTACCAAGTCTAAGTATATTCATAAATAAACTTTGTGGTAAAAAGTTATCTGACTTATTCATCATTACAAAAGAATTAAATAGTAATGGGTCATCTACTTTGTAATTTACATTTTTTCCTTTAACTCTTATGGTAACAATGTCTGGTCCTTTAACATTACCTTTAACTTTTTTAGCTACGCCCATGTCAATCATGTTACGCATTACTCTATTAGCTGCTATATTTTTCATACCTACATTTATAGCTGCTCTTAAATTATTTGTAATGCCAGTAATAGGGTCAACAATATCTTTTTCTTCACTACCTTTTGCTCTTTGAAATGGAGTTATGGATAAACCTTGAAATATTTTTGGTCCTTTAAATCCTTCCATTCCTTCTAGCGGTCTATAAAAAGGAATGTAATCTGAATTTGCTAACCACTCTTTACCTGTTTTTTCATCTAATACACCTGTATCAACTAAGAATTGAACTGTATGTTCATTAGTTCTGTTATAACTATCTATCATAGTTTGTAATTCAGGATAATCTTTTAAAGCTTGTTTAGCTCTTTTTCTATCGGCTGCTGTTACTTTTACTTTTCTACCTTCTTTATTAAACCTTGTTTCTCTTTTAACTCTTTGTACTGCTTGAAAAGCCCAAAGTAAATTAGGATTTTTAAAAGCAGGTTTAAATACTTCAAAGTATGGAACTATTGGTTGATTATCTATAGGAGATATATCAGTTACATAAGTGTATCCTTTATTTTTATCATATACAGGAACACCTCTTAAAAATGATTGTTGAAATATATCTCCTGACCTGTCAGAAAAATATAAAGCTGCACCTGCTGACATACTAGCAAGTAAAGTTTTATCTCCATATTTATTTTTTCTACCTGCTTTGTAATCTGTTTCTGCTAATCTTGCATATTGGTCTATAAAAGCTTCTCTAGTTGCTAAAGGGTCAACAGATTTAAAACCCTCTAATATAAGCTGACCGGTTGTTTTGCTTTCAATCGTGTCATCTCTTACTGTTAAATTTTCTATTAACTCTTCAGCATTTTTATTTAAAGGATTATTATTTTTATTAAATGAATATTTTAATTTAATATTATTTGGTATATCAGAAATAATAGAATCTACATCTGTATTATTTTCAGATGTACTATTTTTAATTTCTTGTTGTGCTTTTACTGCTGAAGCTACAGCTTTTGGGTCAGCGTTAGTATTTATTACAGGTGTTACACCTGCTGCTATTGAGTTTTGTTTTTGCTCTTCAGCAATTCCGATAAGGGCGGATTCCTCTTGGGTGATTTTTTGTGCATTTCTTTGGCTATATTTTCTGCTTCTACCTCTATCTCTATCAACGATTCTATCGTCTTGAAATAGTTGGGCGGTATCTTCTTCGACAATGTGCTCTCCTAATTTAAAGTTATTATTAATGTAGGTAAATCCTACATCATCTGTAGTATCAGCGTTAAAATGTTCTTTTAATGCATTATAAGTGTCTCTTACTTTATTATCTATTGTCAATAAATAATCTATATTTACAAATCTTCCTGTTTCACCAAATCTAGTAACTGCTCTTACTAATGCTTGATTAATGTTTGCATCTGGATAAACAACATCTACTTTATATCCTTTACTTTGTAAATCTTCTATACTTAAAATTAAATCATTTAACTTTGTTTGGTCTGGTTGTTGACGAAAATCTGATTTGCCAGTAACTTTTGGAAGTATTACATTAAAACCTTGGTCTATAAGTTCTTGTGCAATTCTACTAGAAACTATTTTAGAAAATTTATGTGTAGCATTAGCACCTATACCATTATTAAATTCAGGCATTATTTTTTTAGCATCATCAGAATCAATTATTGCATAGCCTTCTCTTGCAGCTATGTCTTCAGCAAATGTTGATTTACCTGTAGCCGGTGGTCCAATTACTATAACTGCTTTTCTATTTTGTTTTACATTTTCTCCACCACCTGCATATTTTCCAGCTGTATTAATTAACTCTGGTCGCATATCATCTATTCTTTGATTTATTTGTGCTAGAGTTAAATTGTCATAAACATCAAGAATATTTAAAGCTTCTATTTGTGTAGCTATCATAGCTGGGTGTGTAACTAAAGCATATAAATCTTCATAAGCTATATTTTGTTTTTGATATTGTGGAGACTTAGCTAATTTAATTAAATTTTTTCTTTCTTCTATAACTTGTTCTGGTGTTAAAGTTGTTACTAAATTTTCAGGTATGCCAAATACACCAGATGTTAAAGTTTCAAACTCTTTTGCTATTCTCATTCTTTCTCTTTTAATTTTACTGTATTCTGAAAGATGAGCTGTTAAAACTTGTCTGCCTGTAGTATTGCCAAAGTCATCTATTAACAATTCTCTAGGAACTAAAAACTCTTGTTCTCCTTTATAATTGTATCTATCTCCAAACATACCACCTAACATTGATTCACCAGCATATAAAGCTTCCATATTAGCTACAATAGAATCTTTGGGTAAAATAAATCTTTTAACATCATATCCATACTTAGCCACATCTCTTGGATTTGCTGTAAGATTTTCTATATCTTGTGCAAACTGTTGTAAACTTATACCTTGTTCATTTAATCGTTCTGAAAAATAAAAAGCTTCTACATTTTCCTGTCTTCTTTCTTGGTTTTTTCCAAACATTTCTGCTATATATTTATTGGTAGTTACAGGTATTAAATTAAAACTATCATCTATACGGCTACCTCTATATACCATTACTTCATCAGGAAATAATGCTATAGATTCTTTAGTTACTCTATTTATGCCATCAAAAATTTGTTGTGCTTGATTTACAGTTAAGTCTTTTGGATATTCAAAAGGATAATAACCTGTTTGTGTTTTAGAATCTTTTACTCTATTTTGTACAAAAGCAGTAGGACCCATATCTAATAATGGTGCTATATATTCTGAACCTTCTCCTTTGGCATCTCTTAAAAAATCTTTTATAGGTGGCGGTATTGATGGAATACTTCCATATAACTGTCTAAAATGTCCTTCTAATGTAGGTGCACCCGACTCTTGTTCTAACCTTTCTTTAGTGTTATCAGTTAATCTAGCATTTGTTTCTCTTAAAGAAAATTTAACACTTGGTTCATCAGCTACAATTACATCTTTTTGTTCGGGTAAATTAAATAATGTGGTTGTATTTTTAATTCTATTTGATACACCTCTATTTCTATCTGCTATTTTTCCTTGTAATGTTTTATCAACAATATTTTCTACTGTAAGAAATCCATTATTAACTAAAGCATTACCTACAGCTTTTCCAAAGTTAGATACTTTTTGTAAAGTTGTTCTTGGTCTGCCAGTAATTTTTGCATTGGTTGTTATATAGTCTTCAAATACTAAAGCCATACCTTCTTCTAATATATCTACAGGACTTTCATATCCTTCTACACCTGTATATTGTTCAGTTGCAAATTTAAGATATGTTTTATCAGAATATTTTTCTTGTGTATTAAATTTTCTTTGTAATGCTTTTTCTAGCTTAGAACTTATTTTTTTATTAGTTGCATAATTTGTAAGTGCATCTATTTCTTGTTGTGTAAATAACCCTGCTTGAATTAATGCATGAAAGTTTTCATGTCCTTGTAACCTAGCATATGTAGCTAAAAATTCTTTTGGATTATATTGGTCTGATTTTTTGTCTAGTAAGTTTAAATCTGCTTTATCTACTGTATAAAGTATTTCATTAAATATAGGATTATAACTACCACCTGCTCTGTCAATAATATTAGGGTCTGTTAATTCATCTAAAAAAGTTGCTACTTTTGAACGAACATTTGGATTTATTGTTGTGTCATTAACAAGTGTTTGTTTAACATTTTCAATATCTTTATTTATTTCAATATCTGAAGTTAATCTACGAGTACCATCTATGTTATAGATTTGATTTTCTGTTCCAACAAACTCAAACTTATTACCTTTTTTATTAACATAACCAGCAGTAACAAAGTACTCCATTATTCTTTTTGCAGATACTTTATTTAAACCTGTTGCTTCTTGTATTATTTTTAATGTAGCTTTACCTTGCTTTTCTATTTCTGTTTTTGCTTTGTTATAATCATCAACATTAAAACTTCTAGGAGTAAAATCTGGTAAATTTATTTTGTCTGGAGAAGCTGGTAAGTTTTCTAATAAAGTAAACAATACTCTTTTTTGAGCTATGCTCATTTTATTTACATCTTGTTCCCCAGTAAATTGAAGTGCAAATCTTTTAAAACTATCTGAATTAATATTACTTTCAACATTTTTATTATTTAATAAAGTATTAAACGCTGTACTTGATATAGACTTTTTAGGTTTAGCATTTAATGTGTCTGCTTTTATTCGCATGACTGCATCAAATTCTTTTTTAGATAAGTTTGCTTTTAAAACTTCAGGAGATATATAGTAATTATTTTGTGCTATATCTTTTAAAAGAGCTATAGTTTCTGGAGAAACTCCTGCATCTTCTATGTTTCCAAAAGTTATTCCATCAAGCACAGTATTTAAACTGTTATTTGCATAAGATTCTACAAATGGATTAGTAATGTCTAAATTTTGCATTACCGCATCTTGTTCAAATGTTTGTCTATTTACATATGTATTTATATCAAAGTTTAATTCTTGTGAAACCTTTGCTGCTCTTTCAACATTATCATAAGTACGAAGAACTCTAAAATTATTAGGTTGACTTGTATCTCCGGTTATAACATCAAAAGTTCCATTTTGATTTGGAACAACTGCAGTTTCATTTCTTGTTCCAGTTTCATTATATGCTAAATTTTCTAGTGGATTTTCTTCAATAATTTTTTGAGCTTCAAGAATTTCATCTGTTATTCCAACTTCCTTTAAAGTTAAATCAAGTATTTCATTTGTAGATTTGTCTGGATTATTGTTTTGTATTGTTTCATAAGTTTCTTCAAACTTTATATCAAAATTTCTTTTTTGTTCTTCAGTTAAATTTGCATAATTTGTTTTAAAATTATTAAATCTTTCTTGTTGTTTTTGTGCAGCTTCTCTTTGTATGTTTTTGTAATCTGCAAATCGTGTACCTGCTTGGGCTAATGTTGTTTCTACAGGAGCAAAAGCTAATTCTCCTATACCTTCCATAAATACTTCACCAACTCGTATTGTTTCCCCTTCTTCTAAAGTAGCTAATTGAGCAAAGTATTCTCCTGATGCACCTAATGTTGCTTGTAATGGTGGTTGAACTACTATTGAATTAAATAATGCTCTATTAGAAGCAGAGCCTAATCTAACGGGTGCTATTATCTTAGAACCAAAACCAAAAGATAATGTATCAAAAGCACCTATAAATGTTGCTCTTGTTCTTGCATATTTTTTAGCAGCTGCTACTTTTTCTGGGTCTTGTAAAAATTTTACAACCTCATCATCGTTGTATATATCAACACCTTGTTTTTGCATATAATCTGTAAAAGAATAAACTGCATCAACTGAACCAGAAGCAGTACCTGTTGCTAATGCACCTGCATATGGATTACGAGTTAATAAAGTTGTACCAATACCAGCAGTTAAACTTACAGTCATTGGTGCTGAACTTGAAGCTAATACTTGTCCCATTAAACTTAATGGGTCAGATAAAAATATCTCCATAGATTCATCAAAAGATGAAGCACGAGCTAAATCTTCAAAACTTTTAGAATATTTTATACCTGATTGAAACTCTATAGACCTATCTCTTATTTCTGTTTCTATTTCTAAAGCTTTGTCTAATCCTATATTTTGATATATATTATCTTGGTAAGCTTCTATGTCTTCATATGGTAGAACATCTCCTGTATCTACTCCTATTTTATATAGTTCTTCAGCTTTTAATCTTTCTTCTTCTGACTCAAATTTTTTTCCTTTAAATATAGAATCTATTTCAAGTAATCTATTTTTATCTTCTGTAGTTAAAATATCTTTAGATAAAATTTCTAATCTTTCATTTTCTAGTTCTGCTTTTCTTTGTAGTAAATTGAATCTTTTATATGTAGCATCTTGCTCTTTAAATAACTTTGAAAAAGAACCTCTTGTTTGTAATCTAATACTACTTCTATCTAAATCTTCTTCGGTATAACCTCTTTTTGCTTTCGCATATTGTCGTGCTATATCAAAACCTTGTAAAAAATTTCCTGCAGCTTCCGGTACAGATTGAAAACGAAAAGGACTAAATGTATCTGAAGTTTCAGATTCAAGTTGAGGTTCGGGTTGAGGTTCAGGTTGGATTATTGAAGGGAAATCTTCTTGGGGTTGGGATATTCTATAGTTAGCTAAAAACTTTTCTTTTTCTTCTAAATAGTTTTCGTCAGTTACACTATCAGGTAACTGGTGTATTATTCCATCAGGTGTTTCAACAAACTTAGGCATTGATGGTTTTTACCACATCATTAAAACTTTGAGCAGATTTACCAACAACACCACCAGAATATTTTGGTTGTATAGAAATACCTAATCTTTTAGCTACATCTGCTTCTATTCTTAATTTAACTCTTTCTCTTGCATCTTCTATTGATATACCATCTTCTTTAGCCATGTCAAATATTTCTAGTATTGTAGATGCACTGCTTAATTCTTCTGAAACAGTAGTATTAAATTCTTCTAATATTTTAGTTTCTTGTCTAATATCAGCTGCATATCCTGATGTCTGGAATTGATTAGCAAATTCTAATAATTTTTGTCTATTAACAACTTTGTCTCCAGATTCGTTTATATCATAAATTGGTAATGTTTGTGATTCTTTATCTGAATTTTTTAAATATTCAGCTATTAGTTCTATATTAGCTTTTTTCAGATTAGGGTCCATAGATTTATAATAATCAGCTAAAGCTTGTTTAGATTGTTTTTCACTTTTTAATTTAGATAAGTCTATTAATTTTTTATCTCTTACAGCTTCAATACCAGCCATAGCTTTTGCTTCTTCTAGTTTAGATTTTTTCAAATCATCTTCTTTTTTAGATATAGCTCTATTACTTGCATCTATACTATCTATAGTTTTTTCTAGTCCTTTACTTAAATCTTTAAAAGTTGCTGCTGTTCCTAGTGTAAGACCTGCTTTCATAAGGTTTAAACCTTCTCCAAATTTTCTTTCTTGTTCTATTTTTTCAGGTTGTTCTTTTTGTAAAGTTGCATAATAATCCATTATTGTTTTTTCATAACCTGTTATTCTTTCATCTTCTGGTGTATCTGGGTCGTCATATAAACCAGCAAATTTTAATTCATCTGTAGTCAAACCAAATAAATCAGGCACTTCTGTACCGGGAGCCATACCTACAACTCCGCCACCATACATAGGCATAACATCAGGACTAGCGGACATAGCTGGTGGTATGGGTGCTCCTTGTGGTTGAGCTGGTAGTAATCCTGCTATGCCGCTGTCCTGCACAGGGGGTTGTGGTTGAGTTATACCCATCAACATTTCTTCACGCATTGATGGGAGTGGTGGGGTTTTTTCATTAGCTGCCATACGACCTTCATAATCTTTACGCATATCTTCTCTTCTTTGTATTTCAGACATAACTAAATACTGCGGGAACATACCACTAGGGTTGGTCATTTCTTTTTGTAAGCTATTATCTGGTAAGCTTTTTAAATTATCTTCTAGTTGTATTATATTCATCTATTAACCCTTTAATATTTATTAACCCATTCCACCTTGTAAAGCTCTGTATAAACCTAGTCCACCTAAACCAAGACCTAACAGCTGTTGTGTACCTGTTGGTGTTGGTGCATATTGTGAAACTTGGGTTCCCGGTGTTACAGGTAAACCTTGTAGTATTTGTCCATAAAAACCTAACTGTTGTCTTGGATAAGCTATTTGATTTAAGAAATCTTTGTAAGCCATATCTAATCCAGCTTGTTCAAAATTTCTACCTATTTCTTGTGCTTGTTGTGCTTGTTTTAATCTATCAAAAGCTAATTGTTGTTGCATAGGACCTTGTCTACCTAAAAATTCTGCAGATGCTAATTGTTGTCTTGCAGCATTTAATTGATTAGCTCTATCTCTTTCAAACTGTTGTTGTGCTTGTGAAAAAGCATCTCTTTGTCCTCTAGCTTCTATATCGCCTAATCGTTGTCCTAAGTTTCTTTCTCGTTCTGCTTGTAGTATAGCTTCACGATAACCACCTAAACCACCTGATTGTGCTGCTCTTGATTCTATTTGTTCTCCTGATATGTCAGATGCTCTTTGTGCTTCTCGTTTTTCTACATCTGTAACTAATCTTTGAAAAGGATTCATATACATACTAGCTATTCCAGTATCAAATCTTTGTGGATTAACCACACTTGTTCTAGCTAATTGTGATGCTTCTGCCATTTCTCTTGGAGCACCTGCTAATCCTAAAGCAGTTTGTCTTGCTGCTACTTGTTCAGCTAATGGACTTCTTTCCGCTAATCTTTGACCAGTATAAGTTCTATACGGATTTAAAGACTCATACTCAGTTCTACCTAATAATCTAGTAAAGTATGGCTGTGCATATTCTGGTAGATTAGTAGTTGTTTGTGTTACTTCTGTTTGTTGTGGAGCACTGCTTCCTTTACTTCTTCCTTTACCCATTGTTAAACCTCTTTTCAAAAATTGTATAAGATTTTTCCCAACCAGATTTGCCTAGCCATTTCCACATACCAAATCTAGCTGTACACTCTATACCATCACATTTATTATCTTTAGCCCAAGCTTCTACTGTTGTTAAATAATTCCATGCCCAGTCAGGTAAATTTTCTCCACCTAAATATTGCACTGCAACTTTTTTACTATTTGGATAGTAAACAAATTCAGTAGTGGCTGCACCAATTATTTCATTATTTTCTTCTGTAAAAATTACCCAAAGTTCTTGTTCTGCTTTTTTAATAGCATTTTTTAAATAGTCTATAGTCCATCTACCCTTAGACCTTTTAACTGCTTTTTGTAAATATTTTTCTACATCATTCCAAATAGTTCCCATGTAATGATGAGGAACTAAAGTAACAATATAATTATTATTTACTTTGTAAGTGTTGTTATTGTTTTCTTTTATTTTAACTACATTACTCATTTAGGTAATACCTTTCCTTTGTTTAATTCTTTTGGTTGTTTAGTTGTATTAGTTCTTTCTTGTCTAACTCTATCTAATAGACCATCAAGTTCTTTTGCACCTGCATCAGAAGAACCATCTCCTAATCCTGATACAACATCTGCTGGAATAATATACTCACCGGGAGATACAGCTACAGGTTGTTGACTACCAATCATGCCTAATACTTGGTCGTCCATTCCACCACCCATACCTTCAATCATGCCTTGTGTTTGTCTATTTCCTTCTGGATTAAGTATTTGTTCTCTTATCATCATAAACATTTCATTACCATATTTATCTATAAACATAGAAATTACTACATCATTGTTAGGTATTTGTCCTAATACAGCCATTTGTAGTTGTTGTATTTCATCTGGGCTAGGTGTTATTCCACCCATTTGTAATTCAAATCCCATTTGTCTTACAGCTTCTTTACCCTTTTCTGTTTTAGCTAAAGCTTGTAATCCTTTTGCATCATCAGGTATTTGTTTACCTTCTTCCATCATAAATGGTGGATTGTTTCTTATAGGCAATCTTTCTATAGACATAAAATCATCACGCATTGGTGGTGTTGGTAATTGCATAAAAGGATTTTCTATTGCACTTAATGGTGGCATTGGTGTTGGTGGAACTGGCAGTGAAGCTACTGGTGGTACTACTGGTGGTGGTGTAAATGGTACAGATAATTCATTTGGCATTGGAGGAACTTTTGTATCCATTATCGGTGGTAGTGTTGGTGGTAGTGTTGGTGGTACCATTAAACTCTCTGGTTCAAAAAAATCTTCTGAACGCCTAATACCCGGACCAAAACCTCTATCTTCTAATGGTATTCTTGGCATAGGCTCTGGCATAGGCATAGGCTCTGGCATAGGCATAGGTTCTGGCATAGGCATAGGTTCTGGCATACGCATATCTCTCATGTCATTACCTATTCTATCTATGGACATAAAATCATCACGCATTGATGGGATAGGGTCTATCATAGGATTATTAACAGGAGTATAAGGTTGAGTATATAAATTACTTAAATCTATATTTATAGGAATATCAAACATATTATTTGCATAAGGTTTATTAATACCAAATGGTCCAAACATTTGTTGCATCATTGGATTACCATAATAATTTGCCATTTTTGCTTGGTCTGTACCTCCACCGCCTGTAGAACCACCGCCAACGCTACCTGCTCCTCCAGTATTTCCTTGATTTAGATAAGCACCTAAAGCTGAAAAAGGTTGATTACCACCGGGTAAATAATTAAATTCTGGGTCAATACCGGGTCTATAATTAGCAGATGGTTTAAACTGTCCTGATGGAATTATATTTCCTTCTGCATCTAACATAGGCATACCTGTCGTTGGGTCTATTACAGGCACAGCTTCTGCTGTTACTGGACCACTAAGTTGTTTAGGTGGTGTGTAATAAGCATCAAGACCACCAGACATAGCAGCTTCAAAACTACCTGTAGGTGGTAATGATGGTATATCTCTAGGAAGTCTGTCTCTAGGTGGTTGCATTGGTTTTCTTAATCTTCCTTTTCCGGGTAATAAACTTATACTTCTTTCTTCATCAGGTATTTTTTTACCTTCTTCCATATTAACAATTCCACCTTCTTTACCATAGTAATAAGGATTACTCATTGGTATTTGTTCTGGATACATAGCAAACATTTCTTCTTTTCTTTTTTGTTGTTCAAGCTCATATTCTCTCATAGCTCTTTCAAAATCTTCTTGTGCTTGTATAGTACCTCTAGAACCTTCTCCCATAACAACTGGTAAAAATGCACTAGGTTTAGATATTTCAGATACAAAAGCATCAACACCACCTTTAGCTATAGCATCAGCAGTACTACCTGCATCTGCTACAGTAGGTGTTACTGGTCCTGTAAGCACTCCAAATCCTCCTGTTGCTCCTGTATCAGCTAAAGCACCACCAACAGCTTCTGTTCCTGTAAGTGTTCCAAATCCTCCTGTTGCTCCTTGTCCAAATCCGTCAGCAGCAACTTCTGCAGCTACTTCTGCTCCTGTTGCTCCTGCTTCAGCAGCAGCTCTACCAGCTTCTCCAACACCTGCAGCACTAAATGCTTTACCTAAACCAAACCCTGTTAAACCTGCTAACATTCCTTGTCTTAAATCTCCTGATTGAATAGTAGTAGCTAAACCAGAACCTATTGCTCCTGCAACTGCTGGATTTAATCCTGTAAATAAAGCAGTACCTGCTGCAGAACCTAATAAGGGTGCTAAGAAAGGTAAGAAAGCTTCAGGCTGTCCTGTTTGTGGATTTTTTGTTAATGGCATTACAGATGCTAAACCTTGCACTTCTGCAGGATTAACATGAAGTAACATATTATCGCCATAACGACCTTGTGCTGCTACATTTTGGGTTTGTTGTTTTATATTCATCTATCTTTCCTCGGTTGTTTCACAACCAAATATATTAAAACTCATATCTACTGCACTGGTATAAACTTTTATTACATCAGTTTGGTCAAGTGTTATACCTATTACAATACTTAATGAATCATTTGCTGCTACAGATTTATCATAAAATAAAAATTGTTTATCATCTGCACCTGCTCCGCCAACATGAACACTTAATCTAAATGTTATTGCAGAGCCTGTTCTATTTGCAGCTACTATAGAACTTACTGTTGTTTGGGTTTTATCTGGTACTGTATAAAGAACTGTAGTAGTTGTAGCTGCTGGGTCAACTTGTCCTAATACTTTTAAACTATCAGCCACCTGTAACTCCCATTAATAAAAATTGATGTCTTCGCATAGCTTTACTGCTTACGCTATCTTGTTTTCTTTTGGCATTACCTATATCTGAATTTATATCTTGAAAAGTTTGTTCTATTGTTCTTCTAGTAATAGCTTCATTTGACTCTTCATATTCAGGAGTTGTTATAGGTAAAGGCACTGCACTTTTATCTGCCATTATCTTTTACCATCTTGTCTTAATTCTAATCTTATATCGCCTAATCGCCAACCAAAATTACCAGTAGAGTTACTAACTCTTATTGCACTTTGTCTGCTTCTACCTCTGATGTTTGCAAATGTAGAACTAGGTGTAACAGATGTTGTAGATAATGTAGATAAATCTTGTAAAGGATAATCTCTTCCTTTAATTATAAAATCAACTGTATTACCTGTATCAGATGATTTTCTAAATTCTAAATCTGGTATTAATTTAGACATAAACATAAACTTTTCTCCGGCTGGGTCTAAATCAAAATCAGATGACTCTATAAAAGCAGTAAATCCATTACCATCTGCTAAACAACCGAACTCTTGGTTATATAAATAATTTAATCCAGAGTCATCATTTTTACTAGCAGCTATAGGATAGTCTAAACTATAAGCTGGGTTCCAAGCTGTTCTAACAAAACCATCGCTTGTTGTTCCTATACTCCAACTATTTTCTAAATAATTATAGGTTACATATCTATCTATTTCTGTTGAACTAGCACTAGGATAAAACCAAATAATTTCATTGTATTTAGGATTAGGTGCTGCAAAAACTTTATAAGCTTGTCCTTTATTAAAATCACTAAATATATAATCTAATACTGTACATGGTAATTTTTGTACTGAACCTGCATATTGATAAAAAGCTCCATCGTCCATAAAGTAAACTACTCCACCTGCAGTAGCTGCACCATTTGGAGATATTAAAGACATACCTGTTGCTATTTCGTTAAAACTAAATATAAAAGGTTGCCCAACAAAACGCATTGAAACTACACCTACATCTGTCCATATAAGTATTTCTTGTCTTGTTTGTAAACCACCTACTATTAAACTTCCTGTAGATAACCTTACTCCACCAGCAGAGTTTGTTGCTGTTGGTGTCCAATCTACTGCATTTTCTGCATCTGAAAATCTAACCAATAAAGGGTCAATGGTAGATGAACCTATTGGATTACAACCTAAAGCTATAACATGGCGGTCCACATCTGACATTAATAATTGAGATACTGCTACTGGTGTATTACTTGCACCACTTCTGCTACTAGCTAATACTGCTCTTGTTCCTAAACCACTAGACTCGTCCCAGTAATATATAGGTCCACCTCTAGGTGCTGCTATAACATCATCTCCAAAATTATCTATTGTCCATAATCTTAATTGATTATTTAAAGATATAGCTGTTGCAGAACCAAATGTTCCTGCACCCCATGTATCTACACCCCAACCAGTTGATGATACATATACATCTAATCCTACATTAATTTGATAAGTACCTACTGTAGAACTACCACCATTACCACTATCACTACTGTTTGCAGTTACTTCAGTTCCACTTGTATCTTTAGCTACAAATGTAAATGTATTAGTAGTAGGTATAGAAACTATTTCATATTCTTGATTTAAAACTGCTGCTGTAATATTTCCACCTAAAGTAGCAGCATCACTAAATGTAACAAAATCTCCTGCTACTGCACCATGAGAAGTATCGGTTGCTGTAATTGTTGAACTTCCATTAGTTGCTGCAAAAGTTACATCTCCTGCAGATGTTGTGCTTCTAATAGGAGTTATGTCGTTATACACATCTCCTTGTAATGCATAAAGTTTTTTATGTGTACCTAATATTTTATATTGGTTTGTCTCTATATCTCTATATACATGAATTTTTCTACAAGTTCCTATAAAAGTATTAGAAGAATATTTTTCCCAACCACCTATTTTTTCTGGTCTGCCTTTTCTAAATCTAATTTTATCAGCATCAAACCAACCATTTTCATTAGAATAATTAGTTCCTTCTTTATTTATTCCGGGTTTAAATTTAAACTTTGCAAACGGCATAGTTATACCTCATGCCATTCTTTGCCTTCAAACAATAAGGCTTCTGCTTCTCTTCTTCTTATTAAACCTTGTAATACTTTACCACCTGCTTTATTCCATCTTTTTATTTGTGCAGGTACTCCATCATAATCTTTATTATTTAATACTTTTAACAAAGTAGAGTTTTTTAAATTAGTTGGTCCAAGATTAAATGTCCATGATATAAGAGCATCAAATTGATTTTGTTCTAAATCTACTTCAACTAAATTATTTACAGCTTCTTCAAATACTTCTACATCTTCAAGTAGTAACATATCTGCTCTTTCTTGTGATATTTCCATACCTTCTTTTACATCATTAGTACTTCCATATCCTATAGTCCATACATCTGCTGCACATTTATAGGCTTTAAGTTCACAACCTTCAAACTTTTTTATTAAAGATAAACCTTCTTGTGATATTTCCATACTACTCTCCCTTATCGTTGGTATGAGATGCTCCAAAATAGAACGAAATAATTGCACTTGCAAGTCCTCCTAAATAACCTAACACTAAATTTATTAATGCTTCTGAATTTTGTTCTGGTGGTTGTAATGTTACTAAAAATATATAACCAAGAAATCCACCTATAGTAAACAAACCTATAATACGAGCAGTCCAGTCTTTACTAAACATACCTCTAGCATGTTGTTTATCTTGTGTTTCAAGTTTAAATACATCTACATCAAGTTCTTTCATTTGTACTTCAAACTCTTTTTCTGCTTTTTTAAGCTCTAACATTTGCTCTGGAGTTGCATTTTGCATAGCCTGTTGTACAGATTTTTGGTCATTAGATACTCCCAAAACTTCTGCTATTTTACCCATAGCCATATTACCAAGAGGACCGCCCATAGCTGAACCTATTGTAGGTGCTACTGCACCAACTATATTTTTTAATAATCCTTTCATTTTTATACCATCATACTTGTTACTACTGCGATAGCTAGAGCACCAAGAAATCCAAATACTCCAAAAGTAGCCATACGCATTGTGTTATTAATACTACCTATTTCTTGTTTTATATCAGAAAATTCATTAAAGGCTGTTTTCCATCTCTCTTCATTTTCTTTTTTTGATATAGCTAAATCTTCAGCTACATCTCTTACAGTTAATAATCTATCCATATTCATTTCCTTGTATAGTATAAATTTCTATTGCCTTTTCTTTTCCTTTTACTTTTATTGGTTTTAATTTTTCTAATTTAATATCTGTTTCTTTTGCAGTATTTTTTGCTATTACTATATCTTTTCCTACTTCTTTACAACTGCTTTCCATTCTTGCTGCTAAATTTACTGCATCTCCTATAGCTGTATAATCAAATCTAGTTTTAGAACCCATGTTTCCAATAACAGCATCTCCGCTATTTATACCTATACCTATTTTAATATCAAGGTTAGCTTCTTGCATTTGTTTTTTAATTTCTATAGCTGTAAGTATAGCTCTATCTTCATGCATATCTATATTTATTGGAGCATTAAATATTGCCATCATGGCATCTCCAATGTACTTATCTACCATACCACCATACTTTTTAACTGCATCAGCTTGTATAGTTAAAGCTTTGTTCATAATTTCTGTAACTTTTTCTGGCTCTAACTTTTCTGATAAACTTGTAAAACCTCTTACATCTGTAAAAAGAAAAGTACAATACTTTCTTTCTCCACCTAGTTTTAATAATTCTGGATTATCTTGTAATTGTTTTACTTGTCTTGGGTCTAAGTAATGTTCAAATTGTTTTTTAATTTGTTGTCTTAATTTATATTGCTCTCTAAATCTTAAATAAAAAGCTATGCTACCTGTTATAAATTGAGATATTAAACTCCAAGTAACATCTATTAATAAACCTTTTTGTATAAAGTAATATCCAATACTACCTGTAATAAACATAGATAATAAACTTAATACTATTCCCCATGTTATTCCAAAATAAAAAAGTACAAACCAAACAATAAAAACGCTTACTATAAATATTAACAAGTTAATACTTATTGCCCAGTCAGGTATGTAAGGACTATTTTCTATTAATATGCTTTCTGCTAATGCTGTTTGTATTTTATGTGGTTCTAATAATCCAACTGGAGTAGCAATCTGTGGCATTACTCCGTTAGCAGTAACACCTATAAAAACAAACTTACCATTTACATTCATTTCTTGTAAATTTGTCTGTGGCGTATCAACCCAACTAATCCACTTACGACCAAGACTATCTGTTTTAACTGGTGGTATTCCTCTTATTGATATTTCTGATATACCATTATCATTAGTTTTTATAATATAAGTTTTTACATTAAATAAAGCTTTGTATATTTGTGTTCCAAAACTAGGAATCCATTCGTCATCAGGTGTTTTAACTAATAAAGGTATTCTTCTTACTAATTGGTCAACATCAACGGGAGCAACGGCTAAACCTTCTAGTGAATTGGAGGATAGTAACGGCAGGTTTTCCTTCACTCCCATAGAAATTATACCACCATTATTTTCTCCAAATATAACTGTTCCAGTTGGTTTAGGGTAATTACCTTTACCATCTTCAAACATAGCTATAACAGATGGTGCATAACCTAAAGACCTTGCAAAACTTTCATCACCTCCCATTCTATCTGCTTGTGGAAAAGATATAACCCAGCCTACACCTAAAGCACCTTTACCTATAATATCTAATTGTATTTCTGCTAATCTTTGTCTGGGTAATGGATAGCCACCTTCTCGTTCTACATCTTCTTCTGTAATATTAAGTATTACAAAATTACCTGATGGCTCTGGAGTTTTTATTAAAGCATCAAATGTTTTTAATTTAATTATTTCAGTAGGTGTGCTTTGAAATAATAAAGGTAAACTAAGCAATATAAGTATAGGTAATATTAGTTTCTTCATTTAATCACTCTGTCTTATAGTTATTACAGAATCTCCACCACCATTAATTTTTACAATATTAGATATACCATCTTGTATAAAAATAACTGTATATGAGCCACTTGTATTAATATTTAATTTTACACTTTCACTTACACTTCTTTGTAATGTAATTACATCTCCTTGTATTAAAGTTGTAATTTGTGTATCAGGGTCTTTACCTAACAAAGTTCCAACAATTTGTGTTGATGTTGCTTCGGCTAACTGGTCTTCTTCTTCTTGTATATCTAATTCATCAAGAACATTTAATAAATCTTCTAAAAAATTTACATCTAAATAATTAATATCTAATTCTGTAAACTCTAAACTATCTTCTTTAAGATAATCTTCTGCAAGATAATCTATATCTAAATCGTTAAAATCTAATACACTATCTGTTTGTGAAGTCGTGCTTTCTTCTTCTATTACATTTTCTTCTTTAGGGGGTGTAACAATTAACATATTGTCAATAATGTCTAAAGATAAATCTAATATAACAGGTTTAGTTGGAGCAGACTCAAATACACTAACTGTAGTTGCTTCATAGGGTTTATTTAATATTACTGTTCCCATAGCTGTAACTACTTCTATTTCGCCACTAGAAAGTCCTAAAGCATCAGGTAGCAAAATTATAAGGCTACGCCCTAGTTCATCAACTGTAGCCGTAAAATCAGTTCCTCGTATAGCTATATTTGCAGTTGGTGTTTTTAATTCTATGTTTTGTTTATCTATACGATTAAGATTACCCGTAATAAATCTAGCTGTACCAAGCCCAAAAGTAAGAGCCATTTTTGCTTTACTTGGGTCTGGGTCATAAATATATTCATCAATTACTAATTGTGAATGTTCTGTAAGTTTTACAGTAGAATCATCAAGAAATGTAATAGCCATTCTACCATTAGTAGTTATAGCTTCATCATTACTTTGTATTGCAAACTGTAAATTAGCTTCGTAAGGCTTGTCTCTTACTATTTGTGCTGAACCATTTAGTTCAGATATATCTCCAATATCAACAGCTTGTGCTTGTACCTTGGTCGTTTTGAACAACGCACACAGTACCACTATTGCCAATAGATGTAATTTTAAGCCAATCTGAAACCAATGTTGAACTTTGTGTAACATTAAATGTTCTGCTATTTCCTGTTTGGTCAAGATAGAAATATCCACCTGCATATCCACTTCCTGTAAAGTTTACTGTATTGCTATCTCCATCTACATCTACATAGTTAGTTGCACCATCATAATTAATATCAAAATCAAATGTGTTGCTATCGCCTTGTATAATCCAATCTAAATCTAATGTAGCTGCTAATGCAGATGTACCTGTATCTAAAGTAAAAGTATTAGAATTACCTGTTATATCTACATTGTAATTAGAACTATCAATGCCATAAGTATCTGTTGGGTCGCCTTGAATTGTAAATGTATTACTATCTCCATCAAATTCAAAAAATCCTGTAATACTATCTCCATAAATATCTCCAAGAAATTTATTACTATTACCTATTTGATTAATGTCTAATGTAAGATTTAAACCATCTAAGTCTAATGCTGTTAATGTTCCAGCTACAGAATTTAATCCGCCTATAATATTAGAATTTCCTAGTTGTTCTAAATCTATATTTGCTGTTGCACCTGATTGGTCAACATATATTTCATTATCAGCCCCGTATATTGTTAATGCACTCAGCATCACAATTAGGCTCATTAATTTTAATTTCATCATATTCCCAGTAACCTCTCTCAATTCCTGTATAAATTATATTTAAAATACCTGTTTCTACTGCTTTTTGCAAAGCTATAGAAACGCTTTCATTTTCTGCAATACCGCCTTCAACTTCTACTAATTCTGTTCCAGCTTCAATAAAACGAAAAATATCTTGCGATATGTTTGTAGAGACAATACTTTTAGATACTAAAGTTTCTATTAATACTTCTCCAGTAGATACTGAAACTAATCTTAATGATATAGTTACTGTATCTTCTCTATATTGTTTGCTAGTACCTATTCCTAAATATCTAGCACCTAATCCTCCAGATTTAAGATTAGCTTCATAGCTAATCACTCCACCTTCTATGATTAGTCCAGCAAATAATAAGGGTTGCATCTTATTATCTTCTTTAAACTCTTGTCTTGTGCTTCTTATTAACTGTCTTTCTTTAGTTAAGTTGTCTAAACCAACTCTTTCAACTACTGTAAAAAATTTTCCATCTGCTGCGTGTTTTAATGCTCTAATTAAAAAAGCTTCTGGAGCTTGTGTTATAGCAGTACTAAATAAAGCAAAAGAACTATTACTTTTTCTTTGTCCTGTTAAGTCTCTAAAACTATTTGGATATACAGCTACAGAGGGTTTTATTTTTGCAGGAGATAAATTTTTAAGTTCTTCTGATTGTAAATTTAATATTGCACTAGATTCAATATGTTGTGTTAATGCTAAATCTCTATTTTCATTTAATACAGCACAGCTAGAAAGTAAAATTACCGACAGGCAAAGAAATCGTTGTAATATTTCCATCTTGGTCCGTTATAGTTAGTGTTATTATCCCATCAACAACTTTGTATGTAATTGTATTTCCCTCTAATGTTAGAGTACCTTCTGTGCTTGGTGTTTCACCAAATAAATTTTCTACAAGTTGTCTTGATAGTTGTGCATAAATTCTTGATTCTAAATTTCTTATAAATCTAGCTAATGTTGTATTTTCTTTATCTCTTTCTATTTGTTCCTGTAAAGCTTTTATTTCAGCTCTAAGTGCTTCTTTACGATTAAACTCTTGATTTTCTATTGTAAGATAATGTGCTGATGTTCCTACTCCACTAAAACTAGGATTTTTAAATTTAAAAACCATTTCATCAGCTTTTATATTTATAGCTAATATACCAAAAAATAAAATTAATCCTATGAATAAAACACTTATAATAATTCTATATTTTTCTACTTCGTGTGTATCAATCTTTTCTTTGGTCATCTCTATTTGCCTTTGCTATTTTATTGCTATCTATAAGTTGTGGTATTCCTAAAATAGTTTTAATTAAAGTGTCTTGTCTTATTATTTCATTATCAAGACTTCTTATTCTATCTATTAATGCTACCAAAATACCATGTTGAGAATCAAGTTTTGTGCCAAGTCTTTCTTCTAATGCTGCTATTTGTCCTTCTACTTTTTCATCAACAGTATCTAATTTAGTTTCCATACCATCAACAATACGCATAATAAGTTTGTAAATAAACCAACCAAGTCCTAATGCAGCAGCAATAGGAAACCCAACCTCTTGAATTAAAGTAACAGCTGATTCCATTAGTAATCACCCCAAACTTTAGTCTTAGTTCCCCCATGATACTCTACAGCATGACCTTCTTTGATTAATACTTGGCATATATCTCTGCCATCTTCTGTATAAGGTATGCCTAATATACGACCATACTTGCCTTTACCTAAAGATTTAACTTTAATACTTCCAATACAAAGCTCTTTTAATCTTTCTTTAGCAGCAAGACCTAATTTTTTTTCTGCTAAATCTCTAGTTCTACTTTCAGGTGTATCTATACCTGCAAGTCTGATACGCTGTTTATGTAGCTTTACATCAAAACCCAAATCAAGACAACAATCAAATGTATCTCCATCTACAATTCGTTCTAATGTGGCGTTATAAACAAACGCATCAGGTGATTTAGCCATTATGACTCTTTAGATTTTTTTACTCTTTTTGTGGTCCAAGCTTCATTTACATCTGGTGTAGATTTATCGTCAGCTACATAATGTCCTTTTTTGTTTCTAGTTCTTACTTTTACTTTTTCAGTACCAGTAACTTTGCTCCACATTTTTTCTAACCAACTCATTATTTACTTTCCTCTTCATCAGAGTCTTGAATAGCATCTGTTTGTTCATCTACATTTTCTACTACAGTATCAACTACATTAGAAACTGAATCACCTACTGTATCAATGACAGCACCAGCATCATCTAATGCAGATGTTGTTATTGCACCTGCTGTTTTAACTGTAGAATCTATAACACTGGTTGTTAAATCTTTACCGCCATCTATAACTGCACCTACAGTTGCACATGATGTTATAAATACAGTGCTTATTATTATTATTAAATTTTTCATTTATTTATCCTTGGCTTTTAAAACATTTAATGCACACCAATCAATTACACGATAAATGTAACTAAACCAATGGTCATCTTTTGGAGTAGGTGTAATTGCTGCTATAACTGAAGCTATAGATATAATTGCAGTTACCCACATTAATATATTAAGTATCGTCATTTTTATCCTCCTCTGGATTATTTAAGACTTCATCTGCTTTTTCTTTAGCAGACTCTATAAATGCGTTTTTAAACACACTTAAACTGGCATTAACTTGGTCTCTTTGAAAATTTAAAGTAGCTAATTTTTTATTTAAATCGTCAATTTGAGCTTGACAATATTTCTGTTTATTTGTTAATTCTATTTCTTTTTTTGACATAATTAATCCTATAAATAAATATTAATTATAATGCAATTTGCTATCAAAATTAAATCTATTAATTTTTACTTGCAACTCCACTTGAATTTACAGTCATCATAGAATTATTTATTGTTACACCATCATCAAAAGATAAAACTTCAGGTGCAACTTTAAACCCATCTGCTTCAAGTACTGGTTTTATTTCATTTTCATAAGTTATAGCAGCATCTATAAAATCAACTACTGTTTTATCACTATCTTTATATACTACTCTAATTTCTTGTGCCATTTTATTCTCCTATTAATCTAATGTTGCTGCCCAGCCTTGAAAATATTCTGGTGTAATTCCTATAACTTTATAATGCATAACACAGCCTTCATAGTCATTTAAACCACTTGTAAAAGCAGAACTAAATTCTACTAAAACATTCATACTACTACTATCTACAGTAACTCCACTTATATTACCAGTAACTACAACATTACCAATATTAAGTGAAGTTAAAGATGTAAGACCAAAAGTAGCTGTACCACCTTTACCTTGTGCTGCACTTCCATTATATTCTGCACTACAAACCATAAGTTCTACTTGATACTGTCGCCATAAGTTTGCTTGTGAGGTTATAGGTATTGATAAAGTATTTCCATCACTTGTAGTATTACAAGCTACAACACCTTCTCCAAATCTAGCTGATTGTCCCGAACCAGCAATTGCACTATCTCCACCAGAACTCAAACCAATAAGATGTTTTTCTGTTCCATTGTTTTGTGTAACTTGTAAATTTGCAGATACATAACTTGTAGCATCTCCTATTCTAATATCATTACTACCAGCATCAACAACAAACATACTTGCGTTATCATCAGTTTCAATTCTAAAATCAAAATTACCACTATCTTCATTAAATACAGTTTCAGTTGTATTAATTATCATTCTTGTACTATCTCCAATAACAGCTCTAAGAGTATCTGCTTGGTTAAATTGAAGATAACTGTCTGT
>MDTE01047196.1_pt1 | contig 24351 bp, 22 predicted proteins | sample 811231 | NCBI WGS metagenome assembly MDTE01 (sample SAMN05326651, study PRJNA326480) | marine metagenome | isolation source: seawater | place: Indian Ocean: Red Sea | collected 2010 | reverse complement strand
TGTCTTTGATAGTGTTTCCATAGCCACAACTTATAAAGAAAAGCTTGCTGAGCATGGAGTGATTTTTTGCTCAATTAGTGAAGCAGTTGATGAATATCCAGAGTTGGTCGAACGTTATATAGGAAGTGTAGTGCCTATCACTGATAATTACTTTGCCGCTCTAAATTCTGCAGTCTTTAGCGATGGATCGTTTGTATTTATTCCTAAAGGTGTCAATTGTCCAATGGAATTATCATCTTATTTCAGGATAAATTCGGGGGATGTAGGTCAATTTGAGCGTACATTGATAATTGCTGAAGAGCGTTCATCAGTGAGTTATCTAGAAGGTTGTACAGCTCCTATGTTTGATACAAATACTCTTCATGCTGCTGTTGTAGAGCTAGTGGCACTTGACGATGCATCTATCAAATATTCAACTGTTCAAAATTGGTACTCAGGAAACGACAAAGGTATAGGTGGTATCTATAATTTTGTAACCAAGCGTGGGCAATGTAGAGGAAAAAAAAGCAAAATCAGCTGGTCGCAGGTTGAAACTGGATCTGCAATTACATGGAAATATCCAAGTTGTGTTCTACAAGGTGAAGGTTCGGTTGGTGAGTTCTACTCAGTTGCTTTAACTAACAATTTACAAAAGGCAGATACAGGAACCAAAATGATCCATATTGGAAAAAATACTAGGTCTACAATTGTGAGTAAAGGAATAAGTGCAGGAAAATCTAGCAACAGTTACCGCGGGCTTGTGCAAATTGGACCAAAAGCAAGTGGTGCAAGAAATTACAGTCAATGTGATTCGATGCTTCTTGGAGACAAAGCAGCCGCCAACACCTATCCATATATAAGGTCTCAACAGTCATCCGCCAACATTGAACATGAAGCAAGTACCTGCCGAATCTCAGAAGATCAATTGTTCTATTTACAAAGTCGTGGAATTGGCTTTGAAGAAGCAGTCTCAATGATGGTGAGTGGATTTTGTCGAGATGTCTTTAACCAATTGCCTATGGAATTTGCAGCGGAGGCCGACAAGCTTCTAGCATTAAAACTTGAAGGTTCAGTTGGCTGATCTTCGCTTACTAAATTTCCCAATGTTTGTTGTATTTCTCCTACAACTTTTTCTCTCCTGAAGTGAACCATAAAGAAGCAAAACTCATTCTTGAGATTACTGATCTTCATGCAAGTGTTGAAGATCAACCCATCCTCAAAGGGGTGAATCTAAAGATTCATGCCGGTGAGATTCATGCCATCATGGGTCGAAATGGCAGTGGAAAAAGCACACTTTCCAAAGTAATAGCTGGACACCCTGCTTACACAGTAACCTCAGGTGCAATCAAATTTAATGGAGAGGATTTACTCACAATTGATCCTGAAGAACGATCTCGATCAGGTATTTTCCTTGGCTTTCAATATCCAATAGAGATTCCAGGTGTTAATAATCTAGAATTTCTTAGGATAGCTACAAATAGCCGTCGTCAAAAACTCGGAGAAGAAGAACTTGACACTTTTGAGTTTGAAGAGTTAGTTCGAGAACGATCAAAATTAGTCCAAATGGATCCCTCATTTTTAGCGCGAGGTGTCAATGAAGGGTTTTCTGGAGGAGAAAAAAAGCGTAATGAAATCCTGCAAATGGCATTGCTCAAACCAACAATTGCAATATTAGATGAAACTGATTCAGGTTTAGATATCGATGCTCTCAGAATCGTTGCTTCAGGTGTCAATCAACTCGCTAAACCAGAGACAGCAACACTACTAATTACGCATTACCAAAGACTATTAAATGAAATAACACCTAACTTTGTACATGTGATGTCAGATGGAATAATTTTACGCACTGGTAGCAGTGAGCTTGCAATAGAATTAGAAAAATCTGGGTATGAGTGGATAGAAGATAGCTCCACTGATTTCAAGGAGGAGAAATAATGAAGGCGATAAGTCGCCAATGGCTAGAAAGACTTCCAGCTCCTCAAGGAGCACTAGAAACAGTACAAGAGTATGGCCGTAACTTATTGCTTAATATAGGACTGCCAAACAATAAGCTTGAAGCCTGGCGCTTTACCAATACAACACATCTAGAAAATCTTGTTAAGCTTCCCCTCGTGCAAGAAAGAGATGAAATCACTACCATTGAATCCTCTGAATGGGCAGATAAGTCAACTAACAGTTTTCGCATAATTCTCAATCAATATAGTCAAATATCTGATCAGGTAAAACTGCCAAAAGGGATTAGAAAACTTAGTTCTCAAGAAATAAAAAAGCATATAGATCACTTACCTGATGAGAATTTATCTCATGAAGACTGGGCATGGGCGATGAATTATGCAACTACAAGTCAGATCCTAGCCTTGCATGTAGATGGACAAGATTTACCTACTTTAGAAGTAATTATGCCAGCACTAAAAGATACTTTAAGCTCCACAAGGTTATTGATAGTATTAGATAAGTGTGCAAAGCTTGAATTGCTTCAAATAGCACTTGGTTCAGGGAATTCAGCACAGAGCCATCTTCTCGAAATACATCTTGGAGAAAATTCTGAGCTGAACCATGGCTATGTTGCACTAGGAGGTGGAGGTGCAAGTTGCCTCTCAAATCTAGCAATCAAACAAGAAAAAGGAAGCGACTATGCATTAACTATGATACAAAAAGGATGGTGCTTGAGTAGGATAGAACCACGCATTATTCAATTAAATGGTAAAAGCAAAACCAGTTTAAAGGGCTTACAAATATCTACCGAAAAAGAACAAGTAGCAACTCACTCTTTAGTAAGGTTTGATGGTCCAGAGGGATATCTCAACCAATTACAAAAAGCTGCTGCATGTAAAAGATCACATTCTATATTTAATGGCGCAATAAGTGTACCAAAAATTGCACAAAAAACTAATGCTTCGCAATTAAGTAGAAATTTACTGCTATCAGATCTTGCTAGAATAGATACCAAACCCGAGCTTGAAATCGTTGCTGATGATGTTAAATGCTCCCATGGTGCAACTGTCAGTCAGCTCCAGAAAGAAGAGCTGTTCTATATGTTAAGTAGAGGCATTTCTTCTGAGCAAGCAACATCTCTTCTCTTAAAGGGATACTGCCAAGAAATAATCAATTCCCTTCCAATAGAAGCAGGTCGTTGGAAAATTCTTGATAAGATGCTCCATAATATTAAGTCATGAAATCCAATAAGCAAACACTGGCAGATAGGACTAGAAAGGATTTTCCTCTGTTTTCTAATGATTCAAACACTCTAAAACGCATCATCTATTTGGATCATGCTGCCACTAGTCAAAAACCTTTGAAGGTAATAAGAGCTTTGGAGAATTACTATAAATACAATAATGCAAATGTTCATCGTGGTGCACATCAATTAAGTGCAAAAGCAACAGAAGCATTTGAGAATGCACGTGAAGTTACCAAAAGCTTTATAGGAGCAGATTCATCAAAAGAAATAATATTCACCCGAAATGCAACTGAAGCAATTAATATTGTTGCCCGTTCTTGGGGTGAAAATGAAATTCAAAAAGGAGATGAAATATTACTAACGTTGATGGAACATCATAGCAACCTAGTTCCATGGCAACAATTATCTCAGAGAACAGGCTGTACCCTTAATCATGTTGGTATTACGCCATCTGGAGAACTAGATTTAGAAGATTTAAAAAGCAAATTAAATTCACGCACACGTTTACTCAGCCTTGTCCACATAAGTAATACCCTTGGCTGCTGTAATCCAATAGAAGAAGTAATAGAAATCGTTAAGCCTTTTAATACTCTCGTATTACTAGATGCATGTCAAAGTCTTGCACATAAACCAGTTGATGTTAGCCAGCTAAATATAGATTTTATGGCTGGCTCATCTCATAAGCTATGCGGACCAACAGGTTCTGGTTTCCTTTGGGCTCGCAAAAATCATCTTGAAAAGATGCCTCCTTTTCTGGGAGGTGGTGAAATGATACAAGAAGTGTTTCTAAATAAATTCACTTGTGCTGATCTGCCGCACAAATTTGAAGCTGGGACACCTGCAATAGGAGAAGCAATTGGAATGAGTGAAGCACTTAAATATCTACAAGAAATTGGACTAGAAAAAATTCATAGTTGGGAAAAAAAGCTAAACGAATATCTCTTTGAAAAATTACATAGTGTTAATGGGATTAATATCCTTGGGCCACATATAAAGACACAACCAAATAGAGGAGCTTTGGCAACATTTACTGTTGATGGAGTACATGCAAATGATATCGCTGCACTGCTAGATGCGAATGGCATCTGCATAAGAAGTGGTCATCATTGCTGTCAACCACTGCATAGATATTATGGGATAAATTCCTCAGCAAGGGTAAGCCTTAGCTTTACTTCAACCACTAACGAAATTGATTGTTTCATAGAAGAACTAAATTCAGTAATTTACTTTCTTAAAGCAAATAGTTAGAGTTTTAAATGCTTTCTAAAAAACTTCTCAGTTCTTTTAAGTACCTTTACCTTAATAGCGCTATCTCGAAAGCCATGACCCTCTTTTTGAAAAGTATGCACTTCAACAGGTAAATTTTTTTTTCTTAGGGCATCAGCCATTTTTTGAGTTTGATACGGAAGAACAACAGGATCATTCATACCTTGAAAAAAAATCACAGGGCAATTAATTTTTTCAGCATGATTAATAGGAGAACGAGCTAAATACCTATCGCGACTCTCAGGCCATGAACCCACCAGATGATCCAAATATCCTGCTTCAAAGCGATGTGTTTCTTTAGTCATCGCAATAAGATCACTTACTGCATATCGACACGCCCCAACTCTAAAAACATCGGTGAAGCAGAGGCATGCCAATGTAGTAAATCCACCAGCACTCCCACCTTCAATTGCAATCAACTCAGAATCAGCTTTACCAAGTTCAATAAGAGTTTTGGCAGCTTCTGAACAATCAACAACATCAACCACTCCCCAACCTTCTTTTAAACGCTCCCGATATTCCCTACCAAAACCTGTAGATCCACCATAATTAACATCAACTACTCCCCAACCTCTTGAAGTCCAAAACTGAATAGTAAGATTTAAACCTTTTGCAGCCATTGCTGTAGGTCCACTATGACTTTTAACCAAAAGTGGAGCAGGGGTTCCATTCCAATTAAGCGGTGGGTAGTACCACGCATGAGTTAATTCACCTCCAAACCCTCGAAACCAAATTGGTTCGGGAATACTAATATTTTCTTCTAAAATTAGTGGTTTTCTATCCATTGAATGGCGCCAACATCCAAGAGATAAGTCAATTTCAAGCAAGCCAGATTCATTTAATGAGTTACTAGCAATAGCTACTGCTCGATCTTTCTCGGCATGTATTCCAGCCAAATCATCAAATGGTTGGTCAAAATCAGTAATCAAACCATCCAAGCTAAGAAGCTTGAGTGACCAACTTCCTTTGTCGCATATAGCCGTGACAATTTTATCTCCTGCTATAGCTTTGGTTGACATGCCATAAACCCATTGAGGCATCGCAGTTTCAGCCTCCATTCTCCACAATTTCTGATATGAAGTCTCATTATCTAAATCACTTTTTGGGTTAATACTGATTACATTCCACCACCCACTACTATCTTCAGAGACAATCAATTGACCATTAGGCATCCAAACTGGTTGAAAAACCGAAGTTGACTGAGTTTGGGCTAGAGAAACAGAAGCCCCAATAAATAATTTGCGGTTTTGTATTTCTTCTGTCCCATTCAAAGTGCCCCAGCAAAGTTGACTGGCAATCCAAGGCATTGCTGATTGCTGCCATTCAACCCACGCCAACTGCGAACCATCTGAACTCAAAGCTAGATAACCAACAAAGTCTTCTGGTCGATAAATCACTATCGGATTTTGTTTTTGTTTAGTTAAAGAAAAGCTAACTAAATAATCTTTTCCATCGCTCTCCATTACACCTATCCAAAGCTTCCGCCATGGATCAATGACCCCATCGGCAAATGCAGATTCACTCTTACAAGACAAGCAAACAGGCGCAGAAAGTTCATCAAACCATCTTTTTTGATCAGGAGAAGGATTAGCTGAAACCTTCCAAGACTGAGTCCACAAGCATCGATCTAAATCATCTATCCAAACAAGAATCAACAGATCTCCTTCAAAATGTGAAGCTAGGGCACCTCCTCCATACGTATGAACTCGACTACGTAAATTGATTGGAGCTGGAGTCAACTCCTGTGCCGAAAGTTGAGAATTACCCCATGGGCGGATTAATGCTGTAGACCTACCTGCTTGATGTGGTCGTTGTTCTAACCAAAGAACCCATTTATCAAGCAACTTCGGTTCCCGTAAGGTTGTTGTTTCTCCTAGAGCTATTTCTGCAGTAAGAGGTCTGAGCACTTCAGCAGATTCGACAAAATTTCCAGGGCTCTGTTTCATAGATCAAAGCTGAAGATTGGGACAACAATGTTTAAACTCATACATTGTTGGATTGTGAAGACTCCTTGGCTCGAAGCTTTGCTGGAATGGCAAGAAATGCCGAAAAGAATAAGGCCTCTATAGCCGTTTCTAAGGAAGCGCTTGATGAAGCCCCACTGACAATTCACACGCTTGGCAATGAAGTTTTGCGAAAACCAGCTAGGCGTATTAGCAAAGTAGATGAATCGATTAGAGATTTAGCTAAAGACATGCTACGTAGCATGTACACAGCTAAAGGAATTGGACTGGCTGCGCCACAAGTAGGCGTTCATAAACAACTATTGGTCATTGACCTTGATTTAGAAAATCCAACCAATCCTCCATTGGTGCTAATTAATCCCGAAATAATTACCACAAGTGCAAGTGTTGAAACCTACGAGGAAGGCTGTTTAAGCATCCCAGAGGTTTATATGGATGTGATTCGGCCATCTTCAGTCAAAGTAAGTTTCAGAGACGAAATGGGGCGACCTAAAAAAATGAATGCGAGTGGCCTACTTGGCAGATGTATACAACACGAAATCGATCATTTAAATGGCGTCTTATTCGTAGATCGAGTCTCCAATCAAGAAGAGTTAAAAGTGGCCTTAAAAGAACATGGTTTTAATAAGCAAGATGTTCAGACTATATAAAGTTAAAAAGTAAAGAAATATCTTTACGAGAAAATAAAAGCTTATAAGCTTTAATCTCTTATAATAATTCAAACCAATTCAAGAAAGCTTATGCACTGACTGATCTTGACAAAGAAGCATGATAGTCATAAGACAAACTAATATTAAATCCCAGAGGAGCCAATGACCCAAACAACCATTTTCAGCAAAATACTTAATGGAGATATTCCTTGCGATGAAGTATATAAAGATAGTAAGTGCCTAGCATTTCGAGATATACAACCTCAGGCCCCAGTACATATTCTCATAATCCCACGTAAACCAATTACAAGTCTTTTAGAAGCAGACATAAAGGATACAGAGCTACTTGGACATTTACTTTTAGTTGCTTCAAAAATCGCTAAGCAAGAAGGCTTAGAAAGTTGGAGAACTGTTATAAATACTGGAGAAAAAGCTGGTCAGACTGTTTTTCATCTCCACTTACATTTAATTGGAGGAAGAGCTTTACAATGGCCGCCTGGATAAAAACCACTCTCAAAAGTCTTCATTTCATAGATTTACCCAAACTCAATAAAATTTATTTGAATTTTAACCCTTGCTTATTTTTTTTCTCGAGCGATCATTTATTAGAAGCTAAATAATAAGTCAATGGATGTTAAAAGGGCGTCAAGGCAAAAAAACTCAAGACCAGAGAATCAAGCACCCTGGTTCTCAACAAGTGAACTCCTTGAATATCTAGGAATATCAAAAACAGAATTAGATAAACAAGCAAATCTTTTTTCAGAGGGAATCCACTATAGGCTTGAAAAACCAAGTCATCCAGATAGTCAAACTCTATGGAGAATTGATCTCGTCGATGAGTTGCTTTGCTTACCAATCGCACCATTAGAAAAGGAAGCTATGCTTAAAGCTATGAACAACGAAATAACATGTAATTAATTCAAATAAAATCTAAAAATCACAGCATTAGAACAATCCTGCCTAATTCAGTGAAATATGTCGCCATTTATTCATTTCTTGGATCTCTTTCTCAAATTACACACTAGACTTAAAAAGTTAGAATAAACTCCATGGTAGAAGAGGACAAAGTGCAATTCTATGATCTACACAAAAATAGGATATATCCAATGATCAAAAAAGAATCTGAGACAAAGTCCCTTTGGAGAAAGCTATTTTGGACTACGGCAAGACAATCCAATAAATATAAAGCTGGTTGCGTAGATATATTCGAAATTTACTTCTATGAAGCATATATTAAATTAAGAGGACAGACCTTATAGTTTTGCTGAAATAAAAAATGCATTTATCTAAATCAAAAGCTATCTTGAAAATTCCATGCAATTTCTTACTTGTCTTTGTAGAAGAAGCAACATCCCGAAAAGATGCGCTATAAATAGAGTTTTAGAGTCTCAAATGGTTTCATAAATTCAAAGAAGATTTCTGACTCAATGACTTTGACATGACTACTAACGAATTGTTCAACAACCAACAAAAAGGATTCAATATTCATTTATGGAAGCTAAGGCGTTTAGCACAGCCATTCTTCCTACCACTTGATCAAAGTAATGGTTGGCAATTCATATGGCTCCTAATCTCATTACTTTTTTGTGTGGGTGGGCTAGTTCTTCTAGCGTTGACAGGCCTAGTAGAAATTTCCAACCAGTTACAACCTGCACTTACCGAAAAATACTTTGGGGGTGTTGTAGGAACAATCCAAACCATTTGGAGCACATGGTGGGGATTATTATTTACTGGACTTTTTATTATTGGATCAGGGAGTTTCTTTAGCTTTAGACAGCAATTAAGAAGCAAAAGATGGATTCACTGGATATTGCTTGGAATAATTGTCCTAATGCTTTTAGCAGTGAATGGAATAAATGCTGGAATAGGTTTTATAGCTAGAGACCTAACGAATGCACTGGTTGGGAAGCAAGAAGATAACTTTTATAGAATACTTGGAATTTATGCTTGTTGTTTTATTGTTGCACTACCAATAAGAGTTTCACAAATATTTTTTACATATAAGCTCGGAATAATCTGGAGGGAGTGGCTTTCACGCAGTTTAATTTCAGACTATATGAATAATAAGGCATATTATATTTTAAATCCTAATGACGAGCAAGAAACCGATGTAGACAACCCTGACCAGCGGATTACAGATGATACAAGAGCATTTACAGGGCAAAGTTTAACTTTTACCCTTGGAATATTCGATGCTCTTTTAACATTTTCATTAAATATCATTATTCTCTGGACAATCAGTACAACTCTCACATTTTCTCTTTTTGCTTATGCTGCCTTCGCTACTTCTATTCTATTAATAGCAGGAAAAAATCTAGTCAGAATTGACTTCGATCAATTGCGTTATGAAGCAGATTTTAGATACGGTTTAGTTCACGTACGCGATAATGCAGAATCAATTGCTTTTTATTCTGGTGAGGCTCCTGAAAAAGCAGAAAGTCAAAGAAGGTTAGAGACAGTAGTTAAGAATTTCAACCTTCTAATTATTTGGAGAGTGATTATTGATGTTATGAGAAGGTCGATTAATTATGCAGGTAATTTCTTTCCTTACCTAATCATGGCAGTGCCATATTTTGCAGGAGAAATTGATTATGGAAGATTTATCCAGGCAAACTTTGCCTTTAGCATGGTTGAAGGATCTTTATTCTTTGTAGTGAATCAAATCGAAGATCTTGCCAAGTTTACTGCTGGAATTAGTAGGCTTGAAGGGTTCCAATCAAAAGTTGAACAAGTAAATAAAAGTGTAGAAAATGTTCAAAACATCAAACCTATATATAACAACTCGATTCTGATCAAGAATGCAGATCTCTATCCACCTGGATCAAATGAGCCAATAATTAATAATCTAAGTGTGAGCATAAATAAAGCTGATAGACTATTAGTTGTAGGGCCATCGGGTTGTGGTAAAACATCACTACTTCGAATGATATGTGGCCTGTGGAAGCCAGCAAATGGAATTGTAGAAAGACCGGAAACTGGAGATTTATTGTTTATACCGCAAAAGCCATATATGTTACTTGGCTCACTTAGAGAGCAATTATGCTATCCAACAGAAGAAAGTAAGTTTAGTGATGAGCAATTAAAATCTGTGCTTGTTGAGGTCAAGCTTCAATCATTACTAGAGCGATACCCTGATCTTGATATCAAGCAAGATTGGCCAAGAATATTATCTCTAGGTGAACAACAAAGACTGGCATTTGGGCGTTTATTACTTAATGCTCCAAGATTTGCAGTGCTTGATGAAGCGACCAGTGCGCTAGATGTCAGTACCGAAGAACACTTATACACACTTCTCCAAAAACGTGATCTAGCAGTCATTAGCGTTGGGCATAGGCCAACCCTTATAGAATTCCACTCAACTGTGCTTGAACTAATGGGTGAGGGGAACTGGCGACTATTACCAACAACTAGCTATCACTTTGGTAGCAACTGATCTAGTGCAATGACATCTACCAATCCAGAGCCCTCAGACAAAAATGATGTTGATTTCCTTGAAGCATCAAATGAAGCTAATGAACTGTCTGAAAGTCAGCCACCCAGGACCAGTGCTACGACTGAAGACGAGCCATCATTTGGATGGAGTGGTTATGCAGAGCGAATAAATGGAAGATTTGCGATGGTTGGTTTTATCGCAATCCTCCTTATAGAAGCGATCACTAATGACAGCTTTATCAACTGGATAGGACTAATGCCCTAATTTTAGACGACTTAATTATTTAGACGAATTACTTCTACATCCCATCGACCTTCTCTACTGACTTGCACAGCCAATACTCTGCCAGAGCTATCCAAACTAACTCTTCGAGGTATACCTCTTGGACTGAGTTCTATTTGCTGCAAAGTTCCTAATCTTCGCCGATAAATCAACAATTCTGTTTTATCTTCTCTCTGGCGAATGAATGCCAGTCTATCTCCATTCGAACTCACACTTACACTTATTGGCTGTGAATCAGCTCTATTAAGTCCAGGCAATGGAACTCTATTTCTATTTAACATATTAATCATTTCAATCTTATCTTTGCCTTGATAATTAACCAATGAAACTAACCATTGAGTCCCAAATGAAGGCTCACGATAACTACTAGAAGATTGGAAAATGCTCTCATTAAGTCCTTTCATTGCACGTATATCTCCTGTAGCACAGCCACAAAGAAAAATAAGAAGGAAGAGAAAATAAGAAGAAGAAACTCTTAGGTTAAAAAAACTTATCTTCATATTTTAAAAATTACAAATCAGTAGAAATAAGACTTCCACTTGGTTTATCGGCTTCAATTCTTCTTGTTAAGTCAAAGATTTGAATTCGCCATTTTCCTTTATCAACTATTTGCAAAGCTAATCTACTAGCATCTGGAGCCAAACTTAATCTGACAGGGATGCGTTCTCCAGGTATTCGTAATTGATGACTGCGCCCAGTCAATCTATCCTCAATCATCGCCACGCGCCTATTACCTCTCTGGGCTATAACAGCCAAATACCTTGCATTCGCGCTTAAGGAAGGAGAAGTATGGGGTTGGTTTCGAGAAAGATGTCGCAAAGGAAGAATCTTTCCATTACGAATATCCCTCAACTGAACTGAAGATTTTCCATTGTAATCAACTATCAAAGCAAGCTTTTCTCCATTTGCACTCAAAGCAGGATCCTCCTGATTGCCTATTGGGAATTGACCTTGTAAGCGTTCAACTTTGCCCGTACAGCTACAAAGGCCTATAGAGACAACTAGACATGCAAGTTTCTCTAAATTGCTTAAACGCAAAATTTAATCATCAAAACGAGAACTATTATCGCGTCGCCTTGTTGGTGTAGAAGAAGGTCTACGAACGGGTGATGAATCTGAAGGACGCTTAGAAGATGCTTCTCTAGGAGATCGCACACCAGTCTTTCCACGCGAAGAAGAAGATTGTTGTGTCGGTGAGAAAGCTGCATCCTCAGCTTTATCCCGCATCGGGGATCCCTTAGGAATCCCAGGACGACCTGACGAAGAAACACCTTCACCATCAATTGGCCTTCTTGACTGATCATCAAGATTCCTTCTTCTTACGGACGTTTGTTGATTAGCAGTAGGGCGGCTCCCTCGTCGTTGAGCTCGCCGCAAATCTCTCCTTTGACCGAAAGAGGAATTGCTATCAGCGTCATCATCCATTCGCTCAAATCTTGCCATTCGTCTGGACTTATCAGATTCTTCTTGCCAAGACTCTTGATCATTAGATCGATTACGAGTAGCTCGACTTGCAGCCTGTTCTGGGATGGCAGCTCGTGAAGTACGTCTCGGACGATAAAAATCTTCTGGACTCGATTGATTATCTAACTCATCCCTGCCAGAAAACCGCCTATTCAGAGGAGGTGATTCTTCAAATTGCTCATAAGAATCCTCCCAACCTCGCCTCAAACCACCAGGACCATCAGCCATTCGGGCAGGAGAGGCCTCATCATCAAAATATGAAGAGCGGCGAGCTTGATCGGTTGCTACACCTCGCAATCTGACACTTTCATATGCAAAAAAAACAGTTGTGCCAGCCAATAAAAACTGACCGAATTGAAGAATCGGGTCCAAACGCCAGCCCTGAAAAAACAGAATGCCTCCACAAAGCAAGCCTATGGCTGCAAAAAATACGTCATAATCACGAGCAAGCGCAGGCTTAAAAGATCGTAAGAAATACAGTCCCGCCCCACCAACGGCAAGGACGATCCCCACAATGCTGGCCCAATTCAGACTGGCATTGACCAAAGTTGCGCTCCCTAGAAATGAGTAACAATGAGGTTAAAAAGGAACCTCATTGTTCTAAGTCTACGAAGTTCGACTGCATTGACTAGCGGGAGCGTTCCAGAGCATCCTTTTGGCTAACCCAAAGCAAAAAAGATGCTGCTGGGATCACAATTAGTAATGCAGCACCAACAATGCTGTACAAAAGATTCGCGGCTGAAGGTGTCATAGCAGCTACTTATAAGGCTAAAACCGTAGCAATCTTAGTGATTAACCGCAGCTTTATACGATGTATCTATGGATGCTTTGAGGTTTGTGACGTCTGCTTTTTTACAAGCTTTGCCAACTTTCAATCTATTACTGGGATTTCTCCTATCTTTCTTGACCTTGGCTTTCTTAATGAGAATCATCCTGACATGGTATCCACAGGTCCAAACCAATAAAGGCTTTTGGCTTTTTTTGGTATGGCCCACAGAGCCAGTCTTAGCAACAACACGAAAATTCATTCCTCCCATTGGGGGGGTGGATATTACCCCTGTGATATGGGTAGGGTTGATAAGTCTCATGCGTGAATTGCTTGTAGGACAACAAGGGGTTCTATCTCAAATCTTGATTCGTATCCAATCCTTAAGCTGAATACAACCTTTAAATCTTTTTTACAAATCAATCCAGCATTTCCTGCTCAACAAATTTGGTATGAACATCACCATTTAAAAATTCATCACGATTCAGCAAAAGCAGATGAAAATCAATAGTTGTTGGGATTCCAGTTACAGCACATTCATTCAAGGCACGCTCCATTCTTGTTAAAGCAGCCTTACGATCATTCCCCCAGACAATCAACTTCCCAATCAGCGAGTCGTAAAAAGGCGGTATGTCATAACCGGTATAAACATGGCTATCAACTCTTACTCCAGGTCCTCCAGGTGGTAACCAGCCAGTAATTCTTCCAGGAGCAGGTCGAAAATTATGTGTGGAGTCTTCCGCATTAATACGACATTCAATGGCATGTCCGCGAAGACAAATCTGATCCTGAGTAACACTGATTTCTTCACCTCCTGCAATACGTAATTGCTCTGCTATCAAATCAATACCTGTAACCATCTCGGTGACTGGGTGTTCAACTTGAATACGAGTATTCATCTCCATAAAATAAAAATTTCCATCTCGGTCAAGAAGAAATTCAACTGTTCCAGCACCCTCATAATTAATGCTTTTTGCTGCTGCAATTGCAGCTTCCCCCATTCGAATTCGTAGATCAGGATCTAATGCAGGGCTTGGCGATTCTTCCAATAGTTTTTGATGGCGGCGTTGTATAGAACAATCCCTCTCACCAAGATGCACAACATTTCCATGTCTATCAGCTAAGACTTGTACCTCAACGTGACGAGGTCGATCTATAAATTTCTCCATATATAGCCCTGGGTTACCAAAAGCCGCTTCAGCTTCGCCTTGGGCAGCTTTAAACAGGTTTTCAAGTTGATCTGCGCTATTAACCAACCTCATTCCTCTACCGCCACCACCAGCAGTTGCCTTAATCATTACTGGATATTTCATCTCGTTAGCCAATACAGCCGCTTCTTCAGGACTACTCATTAAGCCCTCACTGCCTGGAACAGTTGGAACTCCAACTTTCTGCATTGTTGATTTTGCCGTGGCCTTATCCCCCATTGAACGAATTGCATTCGGCGAAGGGCCGACAAAAACAATTCCATGATCACGGCAAATTTCAGCAAATCGATCATTTTCAGCCAAAAAGCCATATCCAGGGTGTATTGCATCAACACCTCTTGATGTTGCTGCAGCAAGAATATTTGGAATATTTAAATAGCTTTTACTACTTGGCGCATCTCCAACACAAACTGCCTCATCAGCAAGCTGAACATGCAGTGCATTGCGATCAACAGTGCTATAGACAGCAACAGTCGCAATTCCTAATTCTCTGCAACTGCGAAGAATTCGGAGAGCAATTTCGCCACGGTTAGCAATGAGGACTTTGCCTATCGGCATCCAATTTGAAAAAGTCTTTAGCCGGATCGTATCAGCGCTTACTCCCTTTAGTTGTTTTTGAAGGCTGGAAGGTTGACCGTTATGATCAAATTTGACTTAGTCCGAATGACTTAGTTCCATAAGCGGATGTGGTGGAATTGGTAGACACGCACGTCTAAGGAGCGTGTGGCTTCGGCCTTGCGAGTTCAAGTCTCGCCATCCGCATGAATAAAGTTACAACTTGACTTCAAAACCACCAGCTCAAATGCAGGAAGCATCTTTAGTGGTGGTTTTTATCTCGAATGGGCCAGGAGAAATTGCCACTTGGGTTAGGCCTCTCGCCGAAAACCTACATAAAAAGCTATTGATGAAACCGAGGGGTGATATATCCAGAATCAGCCTGCGACTTGTCTTAGTTCCATGCCCAAATGCAACAGGCAATGAAGTTAGTGCCGCTAAAAGCTGGGGGCAATTTGAACAAATCACACCTGCTAAAAAATTTTGGAAACTATTACTCCGACCTCATAAGTATGGTTTCTGGCCTTCCAAAGGGTTAGTAGTTTTTCTAGGAGGAGATCAATTCTGGAGTGTTCTTCTTTCAGCAAGACTGGGATATCGTCATATCACATATGCAGAGTGGATTGCCAGATGGCCTCAATGGAATGACAAGATTGCAGCAATGTCTTCTAAAGTTCAGAAACAATTACCAAAACGTTTTCAAAAACGCTGCACAGTTGTTGGGGATCTCATGGCAGATATAAATAACCTTGCAAAAGAAGAAGATCCACTTCCAAAAGGAAAATGGATAGCTTTGATGCCTGGATCAAAAAAAGCAAAGCTTTGTGTTGGAGTTCCTTTCTTACTTGAAGTAGCAGATCGCTTGGCTAAACGTTTACCAGATTGCAATTTTCTACTACCTGTTGCACCAACAACAAATGTAACTGAGCTTCAAGAATTCAATAGCTCAATAAATCCAATTGCCTCTCAATACAATGCAACTATTGCCAGGATTTCAGAAGCTAATAGCCAAAATGGTTGGCGAGCTTTAATTACTAATGCTGGCACCAAGATCTACTTACATGAGAAAGCACCAGCACATAGGCAACTTAGTCAATGTGATTTAGCCCTAACAACTGTAGGAGCAAATACTGCAGAACTTGGAGCGTTAGGCGTACCTATGATTGTAATTGTTCCGACGCAACATTTGCAGGTCATGCAAGCTTGGGATGGTTTGCTCGGATTAATAGCAAGACTTCCAATATTTCGGAAATTTATAGGAATATTGATCAGTTTTTGGCGACTTAGGAATAGAGGTTTTCTCGCATGGCCAAATATATCTGCTGGTCGAATCATAGTTCCTGAAAAAGTAGGAAATTTAAAGCCTGAAGAGATCGCCATAGAAGCTGCCGAATGGATTACATCTCCAAACAGACTTAAAGGTCAGAAAGAAGATTTGCAAAGCCTGAGAGGGAAACCAGGCGCAGTTGAAGCAATGACTAAAGAGGTGCTTAGTTTGCTACCAAAATCACTCATGGCAAATTAGAGCCAAGAAGCCTGATTACTCAAAAATAAAATAATTATCTAATAACAAAAAAGGAAAGAGAGCTATTTAAACTATTAAATAGCTTAATGTGATTATGTAAAATTTATATTACCAGGGGTCCTCTAGCTCATTCTGATCTGATTTAGGGGATTTTTGACTAATAGTCTTCTCGTCAAGAGAGGGTGACAAGTTCAATGGCTCGACATCCACAGGATCTTCAGATCTTTGATAAGGTCTACGCGATTTAGATCTTGAAGCAGAATTGACTTTCTCTTCTTGGGAATAAACATCTGATTCATTACTTTTTAAATCATATCTTCCTCTTTGAACTTCACTGTAATCATCAAAATTATTAAATGAATCTTTACTTGGATCGTCTAAATAACGTCTCTTTTGCATTATTCCTTCCTTATTATTATCTAGTTCAACATATTCCAATTCAATCTCATCTTGCGAATCTTGAACAGCATCAGACTGAAAATTTTCATCTAGTTCTTGATTATTCTCCCCAGAGCTTAATTGGTTTTCAACAGGTACAAGATTGACACGATAACGATCTCTCTCTTGCTCTTCCCAGCTAGATCCACCTACACCAAGTTTTTCTAGAAAACCACTATTTAATTGCTTTAATTTATCTTCTGCACCTTCATAAACAATAATTCTATCCGAACCACTACTAACTATCTCTTCAACAGGAATCTCCCAAGTACTTAAAACCCCTTCCCCAAGAAGTGGAACGCCCAATGCTCCCATTACTAATGTTGTAAGTTCACCAGTTTCGATGTCAAAAGAAAAGCCAAGCACTCTTCCGAGTTGCTGACCAGATTCAGTAATAACTTGACAATTAATCACTCTGCTATATCTCTCAGGAGTAAACCCTTCACTCAAAGAGTCGACTGAGTCAACAAGGATGACATCCCCAACTTGGCGAATTCGATCCAATGGCATCCAACGTGGAAGTCCAGGCAGAAAGCGAGTTAAAGGGTTATCTCTTAATCCAAGAGCTACAACCTCTCTACGATCTATATCAACAACAACCTCACCTACCAAACCAAGTCTTCGACCCGTATCTCGAGTGATTACCTGAGTCCCCATCAACTCAGATCGTAACCACAAGCGATCACTGGGGATCGTATCGAGTGAATCGTTTTGGGATCGACTATTAATCAAACGAAAACCTTCAGACATAAACTAACAAGCCATTTTGCATTAATAGCAGAGAAGAAACATCTCATGCTGCATCAGGCAAACCTACAACTTGGGTGTGAGCACCCCTAGCCTGAGTTACACCTATTGTTCGGCTAGATGCACCGATCATGGGTCTTCGGTGGCTAACCACCAAGAACTGTGCTTGTTGAGCCTGACGAGCAATCAAAGCAGATAATCTTTCTACATTGACACCATCAAGAAAACTATCCACCTCATCCAAAGCATAAAAAGGAGAAGGTCGAAACCGCTGCAGTGCAAAAAGAAAACTCAATGCTGTTAATGATTTTTCTCCACCTGACATTGCCGCAAGTCTTCTAACTGCTTTCCCTTTTGGATGCGCTACTAGGGTCAAACCTCCTTCTAAAGGGTCATCTGTGTTATCTAATTGAAGATGGCCATCACCATCAGAAAGACTCGCAAAAATCTCTCTAAAATGGTTATCTACGGCCTCAAAAGCCTCCATAAAAGCCTCTTGCCTCAATGTGGCTACTGTTTCAATCCGAAGCAAAAGTTCAGATCTTTCTTCGCTAAGGGTTGCCAATCTTTCCCGCAGATCATCGAGACGCCTATTTAAATCTTCCAATTCTTCAAGAGCCAACATATTGACCGGTTCCAAACCTTCCATACGATTTTGTATTACCAATAAATCAGCTTGAAGTGCCTCTAATCCAGCACTTCTCAACTCTTCCGAAATCTCTGGAGCTGGTTCTGGAAGAGCCTTTTCTAATTCTTTTAGGCGAATCTTACTATTGCGAAATTCTTCAGCTAATGCATTGATATCTTGACGCAAACGCTCAAGATTCCACTGCGCTTCTTGAAATAGTTTCCTTTGATTCGCCAAATCCGCTTCAGCAGCATCTCTAGCAACTCTCTGCTCTCCAAAACGACTCTGCAATTCTTTCTGATTTTCTTCAAGCAAGAGACGTCGAGCTTGAAATTCTTTTTGCTGACTCCTCCACTGTTTATGAGAAATAGATAAAGAATGAACCGCTTCCTGCAAGCGCTGTTCTTCCGTAACCAATACCTTCTCCTGGTCCACAAGCCTTTCTAAAGCAAGCTCCCTATTACGCTCCTGATTCAACAAAGCATCTCGATTATGCCTTGCATCAACAAGCACCTGATCAGCCGCTGCAAGATCAGCTTCTAATTGCTGCCACTTTTGAGAATCAACCTTTTCCGCTAAAAGACCTTCCTTGCCCTCCAAATCCTCTAATTCAAGAATTAAAGGGTTCATTTCTTTACCAAGAGCTTCTAAACGTTCCTTATGTGCTTGCTTGGTTACCTTTAATTCACTTAAACGATCCAATTGTTCTTGCGTACGATCAATAAGAGGCTTATTAGAGCTATAGGCAACGCTTCTTTCTGCATCTAAAGCAGCATGTCGCTGTTCAAGTTGCCTTTGTGTCGAAGAAGCCTTATCTAAAGACTGTGTAATACGAGATTCTTCACGACGGCAAGTCACCAATGTTTCCCCAAGTTCTAATAATCTTTTGCGAATTGGCTCCAACTCATCACCTTCAGAAATACTTCCAAAAGTTAGTCCCAAACTCTTTCCTGAAAAACTTCCCCCCGTCATTGCCCCACTCTTTTCCAAAAGCTCTCCATCAAGCGTTACTGATCTATTCTTACCGAGTTGAATACGAGCAGAATTAAGATCATTGAAGACCAATGTCTCACCAAATACATATACAAAAATATCTGCATATACAGGCTCAAAGTTTATTAATTCAATCGCTTTACCAATAAGTCCAGTAAGTTTTTGCTGAGATTCCAGTTTTCCAAACCGCTCAAGAGCTTTTTTACTTGCAATCCCATGAGGATGCATCCGATTTAAAGGAAGAAAAGTAAGACGACCTGCCTGTTTTCTTTTTAATAATGCGATTGCCTTAGCTGCAATTTGATCATCATCAACGACAACTTGTCCCAATCTTGCTCCAGCAGCTACTTCAAGAGCAAGTCGGTGGCACTCATCAACCTCACCTAATTGGGCAACAGGTCCATGGATACCTTCTAAACCAGCTTCAAGAAGCAATCGTAAAGCTCCAGTCCCTCTACTTTCTTGCAGGGTCTCCCTACGACTTTCCAATCTTGCAATTTCCTTCTCTAGCTTCCCCTGCTCTTTCTCAAGGCGTGTTCGAGTTCGCTGCTGAACAGCCAAATCCTCTATTAAAGCTTGACGATGCGTTTTATTACTTTCAATAGTTTCTAAAAGAGATTGCCATTCTTTTTCCAAACAATTTAATTTCTTGGAGATTTTTTGATTCTGTTCAGAGTCTCGCTCTTGATCATCTTTAAGCTCTTTATATCGAGCATCTAAATGCAAAATGCTTTGTTCCAACTTATGCTTTTCATTTTGAAGTGGTTTAACTTGATTCTGAAGCTTTTGTCGAAAGGAGCTTCTCTCTTTTTGTTCTTGAATCCATTCACCTGATCGACCCGCAACTTCACCAAACCTTCTTCTTGAAAGCTCACATGAAGCTTCTGCTTCGAGACAAGCTTTTTGGGCATTTTCTAACATGATGTTATTAGAATCATTTGTTTTAATCTTTTTTTCTTCTGTAATCTTCTGACGACGATCCATTAATTCTTGACGCTCTAATTGTAATTTTTCCCCTTCTTTTTGATGCTTTATAGCTTGACGCTCTAATTCACGGGTTTGAGTATCTAAACCAGCAATTTCTGCTTGGACTGATAATAATTTATCTTCTCCTAAAGCCTTAACATTTGCCTGAAGAAGTTTTAATTTATCAGTTGATTCAAGTAATTCTTTTTCTTTCTCTACAAGAGAAGCAACATCTAACAACTCTTTTTGTGTTAAATATTTCTGTCGACTTTGAATATCCAGCAAAGCTTGTTGTGCGGTTTCATACGCCAACATTGATTCTTGTTTCCTTCCTAGTTGAAGTTTTTCACGTAACTCTTGATAGGTACGAGCTTTCGCGCAATCTCTCTCCAAACGTTGTTTTGCGATAACTAATTCCTGCTCAACAATCTGACATCGATCTTGCCTCTCCTGTACATCGTCAAGCTTGGAACGTGTTTGTCCGATCCGATGATCAAAAAGAGCAACCCCTGCCAGTTCATCTATCAAGCCCCGTCTATCTCGATTACTCATAGAAACTATGCGGGTTACATCTCCCTGCATAACAACATTGCTGCCTTCTGGATCAATCCTCAATCGCCTTAATTGGGTCTGAAGCTGCTGAAGATTGCATGGTTCTCCATCAGACGAATAACTTGAGTTATATGAACCACCTGGCATAATTCTCAGTCGCCTAGTAACCGTCCATTCCTTTTGGCCAGTTTTAATCCAAGGCCCATCTTCAGGGGGTTCCAACCCTTCTTCAGCTGAATCTGGTTTCCAATCACTGAGGTCAAACTTTACGCTGACAATCGTTTCTGCAGATTTTCCAGCTCGTAAAACTCCACTATTAACGAGATCCGGTAATCGATCGGCTCTCATTCCTCGACTACTAGCAAGACCTAAACAAAACAAAACTCCATCTAGAATATTGCTTTTACCAGATCCATTAGGGCCAGTAACCACTGTAAATCCCTCATCAAGAGGGATGCTCATAGACCCTCCAAAGGACTTAAAGTGTGCAAGCTCCACCTGATTGATATGAACCAACAGGAATCAAGTCGGAGTAGAACAGAGACTAGCGAAACCTACAAGAAGCTCAAGTAGTTCGTCATCAAAAAGATAGAACTAAGGGACAGAGAAAAACCTGCACAATAATTTTTTTATTTCCAAAATTCCATTAATGCCATTAATGCAAAGTTCTATTTGAATTGGGTCCGACTTATTCGAAGGCAATTGATCATAAAAATAACCGCCACAAACTTTTCTAGCCCAACCTCTACCCCTAGATATTTCACAAAAAGAGATTTCAAGCCAACTAAGTCTGTGATTAGGGAGAGAAAGAATTTCCTGAGAAGATCCATCTAAAACAGGAATTTGCTCTAAGCGCCAAGTTCTGCATGCATTGCGCTCTTCAAGCAATAAGTCAAAATGCCTGCCTGATGGATCATCAGGTGAACCAATATGTTCTAATAATGCCCATCTCTTTTGTTTCAACATGAAGAATTTGTATAAATAATTATCAAGCAATTCAATGATCTGAGTGTCAATTTTATCAACTATTTATCAATCTAGACATAAAAAAACTACGCGAGACACCTTTTCAGATGGCTCGTGTCATGAGACTACGTGAAAACGCAATCCTGAGGGTCTGATTGACCGAAATGAAGGGTTGAGAATTAATCTTGAGGTACAAACCTCAAAGCAATAATGAGCAAGCTCCCAGCACCTGCTATAGCACCAGCAATTTGCAGACCGCTAGTAGGAAGAGTCCCCGAGGCAAAAAGCATTCCAGACAGGCCGACAATCATGAGCACTAACTAAGTAACACAAGACGTTTAGCACTAGAACCATTTATTAGGCAATAAATGTAAGCAAAGACGACGCGCAAATTTGCTAATGGATTACCGAGTAACACTCTAAAAACTGGTTCAGATGCTTGCTCTCACATCTGAAAATCGAAAATTGACCTATCTAAAGGGTTTCCGTAAAGCCAAAGCTTCTCTAGGATTTGAGTAACAATCAGGATTTTATGGAATCCACGAATTCCGCATCCTGCGAGCAGCAAAACGTTTTAGAAACCCCACCAAATAAGAATCAGGATCTATCAGATCAATGGTTTACTGAACGTTTTGAAAGCTTGCTACCCAAAATTCAAGAGCATTGGCCAGATTTAGCTCAACAAACCCTTGAAGCTACGCGGGGGAGTCTTGATGAAGTAGTAAGGGTTATCTCAGAGCACTCAGGCAAAACAACTCAAGGAGTACAAGAACAATTAGAAGATTTAATTCATTCAGCCAGTGATCGAACCAAAAATCTTGCAGATAGCTTGGAACCTTTAGAAAAACAATTAGAAGAGCTTCTTGATGAGTTAAACAGCACACTTAGGCCACGAATCGAAACCCCTGTTAGGCAAAGGCCCTTACTGGCTATTGGCATTGCGGCAGGAATCGGAATAGTACTAGGAGTATTGCTTTCTGGAGGCAGACGCACCTAATGAGTGAATCGCAACGTCCTAAAGGAAGTGGAGCAGCGTCAAGAGTCACTGCATTGGTCAGTTCGGTGATGGACCTGCATGTGCGCATTGCTTTGCAAGAAATGGATAGAGAAAAGCGCCGTTTGATTAGTGGAGGTATCTTTCTGGCGATGGGGGGAGTGTTAATGCTTTTCGCATTACTAGCTCTAGAAGTGATCCTGGTGATGTGGATGCAAAAAGCATTGGGCTGGCAAATTGAGTGGATTTTGATGGTTGTTGGCTTAATTGACTTAGCCCTCGCTGGACTGAGTTTGAGAATCGGAGGATATCTAGCTAAAGGTCCTTATCTTCCTGAAACTCTGCAGGGAATTTCTCGAACAACAAAAGCAGTCTTAGGTAAATCCTAATTTCAATGAATTGAATATTTCAACCAACGGCAATCAATCCCTCCATTACTGATAGGAAATCGTTTGCTCGCCTTCATTCGCATGAAACTACTTAAGTTTCGATTCCCATTTAAAAGCCAAAATTCCCAACCTGATGCATTTTGTTTTAGAAATCTGCCTAATTCTCCATAAAGTAATTTCAAATCTTCATTAACACCAACTCTCCTACCATAAGGCGGATTGCAAACAATGATTCCTTTATCATTAGGAAGTGATAGTTCTCTAAAATGAGTATTTTGAATCTTGATAATTTCTTCAAGGCCTGCTGATGAAATATTCGCTTTAGCTTGATTTGCTATCTCTGAGTCCATCTCACAACCAATAATTAAAGGAACATTTTTATCCTTGCATTCACTTGATTTAGATCTCTTTTTTTGTTGCTCCCAAAGATCCTGGTCAAAATCAGCCCAACCTTCAAAAAGAAAAGAGCGGTGTAAGCCAGGCGATATTTTTAACAAAGAGCTAACTGCTTCTATAAGCAAAGTTCCTGAACCGCATAGTGGATCAATCAAAGGGCTAGTTTCATTCCAACCTGTCATTCGGATAAGGCCAGCTGCAAGATTTTCCTTCAAAGGTGCTAAGCCCATGGCTGCTCTATATCCACGTCTATGCAAACTTTCTCCTGATCCATCCAAACTCAAAATTCCACCAGACTGGTTTAAATGCAAATGAAAACATAAATCCGGTTCATCAAGATCAATATCAGAACGCTCACCCCACAGATCTCTTTGCAAATCAATCAAAGCATTCTTCACTTGCAATGCAGTGAAATGAGTATGAGTTAAACCAAAACAACTCCCAGAAACATCTACTCTAAAAGTCATTGAAGGGTGTAACCAGCGTTCCCAATCCACTGCTCTCTGTACGGAAAAATATAAGGATTTCGGTCCATTGCATGGAAATCTCGCCATCTCCCTCAATAAGCGGAATGGCAATCGAGCCTGCAAATGCAACCTATAAAAGCAAGCCATGTCGGCAACAAAGGCAACACTTCTCCTCATAGGTGTTACAGATGTAGCGCCTAAAGAAGCAAGCTCCTTTGCTCCTTCTTCTTCAAGACCTTGTGGTAGTACAGCAATTGCTTTCATCAACTTTTCGAATTAACTGAAGAAAAAACTTGATACATGGAGATATCCCAAACACATCTTTATTCCTGTAAGAATAAGGATGTCCATTTTCTTATGGACTAGGTGATCCACACCAGTGTCTCGGACAGCGGTTCGATTCCGCTCAGCTCCATTTATCTTCTCAATTTGGGGCTGCAATGGTTTCGACGGGGTATCAGGAGGGTGACTGAAGCCTGCTCGGTAAGAGCAAATCCGTAACTGCGAACAACATCGTTCGTTTCTCCCGTCAGACAGCCCCT
>MDTE01168030.1_pt1 | contig 24352 bp, 28 predicted proteins | sample 811231 | NCBI WGS metagenome assembly MDTE01 (sample SAMN05326651, study PRJNA326480) | marine metagenome | isolation source: seawater | place: Indian Ocean: Red Sea | collected 2010 | reverse complement strand
TTTAATGTGCTAGTTATCACGATGTATCGATATTGTCTATATTTGATTTAATATGGTCTTTTTGGAATTTTACTTTCGAATTCTGATCTATATTTTTTTAGTTTTTGACTAATTTTAGGATATTTTTGGGCTAAGATAGCAACTGTGAATAAAGCTGAATTTCTTGCACCTGCTTTTCCAATTGCCAAAGTTGCTACAGGAACACCGGCTGGCATCTGTACAGTTGAATAAAGGCTGTCCACTCCATTTGTTACACTCGGCATAGGCACACCTAGAACAGGAATAGTTGTTAAAGCAGCAGTGACACCTGCAAGATGTGCTGCTCCACCAGCTGCTGCAATAATTACTTGATAATCTTTTTTTTCAGCTTCAGAAATAAATCTCTCTAATCTTTTTGGGGTTCTGTGAGCAGATATTACTCTTACATCATGATTGACTCCAAATTCTTTTAACATCTCACTACAGTGTTCCATAACACCTTTCCAATCAGATTTACTTCCCATTATTATTCCTACGGTAGGGTCTTTAATTGTTTTCATTTAGTAATTCCTTTGCTTTTTCTTTTTCAAGTTTTTCTTTTAATTTTTTTTGCCTTTTTACTCTTCTATCAGCTTTCCCCACAGCATTTTCAAATTGTAGCTGGATACACAAACCTAAAATTACTGGGTCTTTTGCTGTTAAATTTGAAAAGTTCCAATAAGTTCTGTTTCTTATTAGCGCCACTGTATTTTTTGTACTACCAACTAACTTTGCTATTTGACCATCAGATAATTGTGAAAAATTTTTAGCAAGCCATAATACAGAGTCAGGTCGATCTTTTCTTTTTGACAAAGGAGTATACTTTGCTTTTTTTCTCTCATTTGATACGACTACTTCTTGATTTTTTTTAATAAGATTTAAAGGTCTTCCATGATCTTTAGAACAAAGATCAATTTCTTCTCTGGTTAGTTGACCAGCCAAAATTGGATTATAAGCTTTTATACCTTTGGCTACGTCACCGTCTGCAATTCCTTTTACTTCAAGCTCATGTAGGTTACAAAAATTAGCAATCTGTTTAAAGCTTAGTGTGGTATTTTCTACTAACCAAACAGCGGTCGCCTTTGGCATGAATGGTGCTTCCGACATAATTATTTTAATTCTTTTTACTTCTTAAATTAACGAATTTCTTATTGTATTTACTTACTCTACCCTTATCTAAAATTTTTTGACTTCCACCTGTCCATGCAGAGTGAGATTTTGGGTCAATATCTAATTTAAGGGTATCACCCTCTTTGCCCCAAGTTGACATAGTCTCAAACTTAGAACCATCTGTCATTACAACATTGATTTTATGGTAGTTTGGGTGGATCTTTTTTTTCATTTGGAAATTATTATAATAATATTACAAATTGCTCAATATTTTTTTATAAAAAATTCTTCAATTTCTTATGAATTTTCCAATTGCTAGCAACAATATCAAGCTTTTCTTTATTTAATACTTCACCTTTGATATTTTCAACAAATCCCCCAGACTCTTTAACTAATACTATGCCAGCAGCAATATCCCAATAGTTTATCTCTCTTTGCCAATATCCATCATATCTTCCTGCAGCAATGTATGCCAAATCTAATGCAGCACTTCCTGATTTTCTTATATGAGCATTTGTTTCCATTGATAACTTTTTATATTCATCAAGTATTGACCCTTTAATTTTACTTGCTGCTTTTGGACCACCAGTCACCAAACATGCATTTTTAAAATCAGATTTATTTGATACTCTTATTCTTGTATTATTTAAATAAGCCCCAGCATCCTTTTGTGCAGTAAACATTTCATTCTTTATTGGATCAAAAATTATACCTGAAATAATTTCATCGTTTTCTTCATATCCTATTGAAATAGCAAAATGTGGTAAACCATTTAAAAAATTAAAAGTTCCATCTATTGGATCAATTATCCATCTTTTATTTTTATGTTTTCCCTTTATAGTTCCAGTTTCCTCTGTTAAAAATGAATATTCAGTTTTTTCAAGTTCCTTTATTATAATTTTTTCTACTTTTTTATCAGAAGCGGTAACAAAATCACCTGGACCTTTTTCTGAAACCTGAAGTTTTTCAACTTCACCATAATCTCTAATTAAAATTTTTGATGCATTAGTACAGGCTTTAAACATTAAATTTAGTTGAGGAGAATTAATCTTCATTAATTTATTTTTTTAACGTATTCCAAGGTTCTTGTATCCAATATAATTTTATTACCATCTTCAATAAAAGGTGGCACCATAATATCTAAACCATTTTTTAATTTTGCTGGCTTGTAAGAAGAAGCAGCAGTTTGTCCTTTAACCACTCCTTCAGTGCTTTCGATTTCACACTCAATGTTAGTTGGTAAATCAATTGAAAGAGGTTTTTCCTCAAGAAAGGATATTGTTACTTTTAAATTCTCACTTAAAAGTTTAAGCTTTTTTCCACATAATTCATTTTGAAGAGAGATTTGTTCAAAGTTTTCAGGGTCCATAAAAAAACACTCATTGTCATCACTATATAAAAAATTAAATTCCTTCTCTTCAACTTGCGCTCTTTCTACATTTTCGCTAGACCTAAATCTCTGATTAAGTTTTGTCCCTTTAGTCAAACTTTTAAGCTCAACTTGATTGAACGCTCCACCTTTTCCTGGTTTTACATGTTGAGCTTTTAGAACAGTCCAGTGATCATTGTTTAGTTCAATGATCATTCCAGGTTTAATTTCATTTCCTTGTATTTTCATTTTAATTAAATTTTCTTATAGCTTTTTTTGGTTTTAATCGTGGGTTATTCCAAATATAACTTGATATTGCAAGATAATTTGCTCCAATTTTCATTAAAGTTTTAAAATTTTTATTATTAATCCCTCCAATTACAACTATAGGCGTTTTAGTTCTTTTTTTGGTCCATGCAACTAAATATTTTTTTGCTTTCTTTGCTTTTGGTTTAAGACTAGATTTAAAAAATGAACCTAAAGCTAAATAACTAGGTTTTTCTTGAATTGCTTTTAAAATTAATTTCTTAGAGCCATGACATGTTATACCAATAATTCTTTTTTTTAATATTTTTCTTGCATATTTAATTGAATAATCGGATTGTCCTAAATGGCAGCCATCAGCCTTAATTTTTTTTGCTAATAAAGGTGAGTCATTTATTATAAGTTTAACCTTATACTTACGGGTCAAAATTTTTACTTTTTTACCTATTTTTATAATTTTATTACCAGAATATTTCTTCAGTCTTAATTGAAAATATTTTATTTTTTTTGAGGAAAGAACATCCTCTAAGTCTCTATAGAAACCTGAATTAATAGTGTTAGGTGATATTAGATATATAAATCTTTTCAATTTTAAGCAGCAAAACTTTTTTCTAGCTTTTCATTCCATTTAGCTTCTGTTGATGCACCATTCATTTTTGCTCTATGGTCGAACACTTTTTGTATCTTATCAATGTCTTTCATTGATTTAGCCCACGTTTTCAACGCAGATTGTTGCAAAGCTCTCCCATAAGAAAACGTAAAATTAAAAGAAGTATTATTAATTTTGTTAATTTCATTTAAATTTTTTGTGGCCTCTACTTCACTTTGTCCTCCAGACAGAAATGCAACACCAGGTACTTCGCTTGGCATATTTTTTTTTAAACATTCCAATGTTTTTTTTGCGATTTCCTCTGTGCTTGCTTTTTGTTTACATTTTGATCCTGGCAAAATCATATTTGGTTTTAAAACAGTGCCTCTCAAATTTACTTTGTGAACGGATAGTTCTTTATAGCATTCGTTTAATACTCTACTTGTTATATCATAGCATTTGTCAATTGTGTGATCCCCATCCATTAAAACTTCAGGTTCTACTATGGGAACCATTTTTGCCTCCTGAACGATCGCAGCATATCTTGCTAATGCGTGAGCATTAGATTTGATGCATTGTTCGCTTGGATATTTAGAAGATATGGAATATACCGCTCTCCATTTTGCAAATCTTGCTCCTAATTTATAATATTCTGCCATTCTATCTCTTAAACCATCTAAACCTTCTGTAATTTTCTCATCTTCAGAGCCCGCCAAAAGTTTTGCCCCTTTGTCAACTTTTATTCCAGGTATAGATCCGCTTTTTTTAATTAATTCTGGAATGGACTCACCGCTGTTAGTAGTTTGTCTTATTGTTTCATCAAATAAAATTACACCGCTTATTGATGTTTTCATTGAACCTGAAGAGAAAAGCGTCTCTCTAAAATGAAGTCGATTTTTTTCTGTACACTCTACATTCACGCTTTTTAATCTTTTTTCCATTGTGCCAGTGCTCTCATCAGCTGCAAGTATGCCTTTGCCTTTTGTAACCATTAATTTTGCTATTTCTTCGATATTCATTAGTTTTAATTCTTTTTAAGTACTTTTATACCAGGGAGCTCTTTTCCTTCAAGAGATTCTAAAAATGCTCCACCAGCTGTTGATAAATGAGTGAAAACCTTCTCCAAACCAGTATTTTTAATTGCAGCGACAGTATCTCCACCACCAACAATTGATATTAGGGACTTTGATTTTGTATTTTCAGCAATTTTTTTTGCAATAGTTATAGAACCATTTGAAAAGTTTTTATTCTCATAATACCCAGCGGGCCCATTCCAAAATACAGTATTGGAATTATCTATAATGTTATCTATTAAACTCAAAGTTTTTTTACCGATATCTAATATAATATCTTCCGAACCAATACCTTCTAAGGATTTATAGACCGACTCCCCATCAATATTGGTTGATGTGTTGCAATCTACAGGAATAACGATGTTACAGTTATTTTTTTTAGCCAACATGTATAAGTTTTTAATAATATTTTCTGAGCCATTTTCAACAAGTGAAGCACCAACATTTATATCTTTGAACTTTAGAAAATTATTAGCCATAGCACCTACAATTACAATATTATCTGAGTTTCCCAGAAGGCTTGATAGAATATTTATTTTGGTAGAAACTTTAGCGCCACCAATTATACAGGTAACTGGTTTTTTTTTATTCTTTGTTATTGAATTAATTGATTGAATTTCTTTTTCTAGAATAGGACCACCATAACTATCAATAAATTTTGTAATTTTGTGCATAGATGCTTGTTTTCTGTGAGAACATGAAAAAGCTTCATTAATATAAAGATCCCCGAGTTTTGAAAGATTTTTAGCAAAATCTTCATCATCATTTTCCTCCTCTTTAAAAAAGCGAATATTTTCTAACAATAACACTTCTCCAGGTTTTAAATTTTTAGATGCTTTAATTGCTTCAGTATCAATTTTTTTTTCATAAAAATAGATTTTTCCATTCAGTTTTTTTTTCAAGTAATTAAATATTGGTTTCAAAGACATTTCCGATACTATCTGCCCCTTTGGTCTACCGAGATGTGACAACAAAATAACTTTAGCTTTATCTTCTGTTAACTGGTTTATAAAAGGTTCAACAACTTGAATTCTAGTATCATCGTCTATTTTTGAATTACTTATCGGTACATTAAGGTCCAGCCTGACAATAACACGCTTACTGTTGACTGAAATATCCTTAGAAAAAATTTTTAAGCTAGTCTCCAATTATTTTTAACTCCCTTCAACTATTTTAACAACCTCGTCGCTTGTTAAATTGAAAAGTTTATAAATATCTTTGTATGGAGCACTTTTCCCAAATGTAGTTAGTCCGAGTGTCTTTCCTGTACGGCCAACAGTACTTTTCCAACCAGATTGGCTAGAAGCTTCGATTGAAATTTTTATTGTACTATTTCCAAGTACTTGTTCTTGGTAAGATTTAGGTTGATTTTTAAAAATATCAAGACAAGGAACAGAGACAACTCTAGTATCTATATTTTTAGCTTTGAGTTTTTCTTGTGCTTCTAAAGCAATTTCCACTTCAGATCCTGAAGCGATTAGTACTGGGTCCGCCTCGCGATAACTACCAGCAGAATTTTTTAGAATATATCCGCCTTTAGAACATTTATTTTCACCAGAATTATGTTCGCTAATATAAGGAAGTTTTTGTCGAGATAAAGCTATTGCACTTGGATTATTTTTACTTTTTAAAGCAATCTCCCAGCACTCAATAGTTTCATTAATATCTGCAGGTCTAAAAACATTTAGATTTGGTATTGCTCTTAGACTTTCTAAGTGTTCTATGGGTTGATGTGTTGGACCATCTTCTCCCAATCCAATAGAATCATGAGAAAAAATATAAATTACTCTTAATTTCATAAGAGCGGATAACCTTAAAGATGGTTTTAGATAGTCAGAAAAAATAAGAAAAGTTCCACCAAATGGAATTAGTCCCCCATATAGAGCCATGCCATTCATAGCAGCTCCCATCGCATGTTCTCTCACACCATAATGAATATAATTTCCTGAAAAATTTTTAGCGTTAATAATTTTTGAATTTTCGGTTTTAGTATTATTTGAACCACTAAGATCTGCAGATCCACCAATTAATCCTGGCAAAATAGTTGACAGGGTATTTATAACAGAGGAAGAACATTGTCTTGTCGCCATTTTTGGTTTTGCTTGAAAATATTTTAATTTCTCGTCTCCCAAAACTTTATCTAAACTCAAAGGTAGTTCTTCTTGAAAAAATTTTTGAAAATCTTCTTTGAATTTATTATCTTTTTTATTTAAAACTTCATTCCATTTCTTTTCGAGCTCTTTTCCTTTTTCACCTATTTCTCTCCAAGAATTTAATAATTTATCAGGAATTTCAAAAGGTTCGTATTTCCATGCAAACTTTTTTCGTACTAATTTTATTTCATCATCCCCTAGAGGAGCACCATGCGATGAGGCTTTTCCAGATTTATTTGGAGAACCAAATCCTATAATAGTTTTACAAGAAATTATCGATGGTTTTTTTGATTTATTAGCTTTTTTAATTGCATCTGAAATTTGCTTGAAATTATGACCATTAATTTCCTGGAAAGACCACCCATAGCCTTCAAACCTTTTTTTATAATTATCAGAAACACTCAAAGATGTTGGTCCATCTATCGAAATTTTATTATTATCAAAAAAAACAATTAAGTTTTTTAAATTCAAATGTCCAGCCAGACTCATTGTTTCATGGCTGATTCCCTCCATTAAATCGCCATCACTAGCAATTACATAGGTTTTGTTATTAATTATATTTGAACCAAACTTTTTCTGAAGCATCTCCTGAGCAATTGCCATTCCAACTGAGTTACCAAGCCCCTGACCTAGGGGCCCAGTAGTTGTTTCAATTCCCGAACCTTGTTCATACTCAGGATGACCGGCGCAAATTGAATTTAATTGTCTGAAATTTTTTATATCTTCAATTTTTATTTTTTTATACCCAGTAAGATAGAGCAAAGAATATAAAAGCATCGAACCATGTCCTGCAGACAAAATAAATCTATCTCTATTAATCCAATTAGGATTTTTTGGATTAAACCGTAGGTAGTATTTAAATAGTACAGTCGCGACATCAGCCATACCCATCGGCATACCTGGGTGTCCAGAATTTGCTTTCTGTACAGCATCAATTGATAAAAATCTTATTGCGTTTGATAAATCTTTTAATTTTGGATCCACTTATAAAATACCTATATAGACTTCAATTCATGATATCAATAATATGATATAAAAAAAAATAATGGAAAGTTTATATATCAAAGAAAAAAGGCTGCAAAGTGTTTTAGAAAAACTTAAAAGTATAAGTGATCTGCCTAATTTACACGCAAAAGGATTAGAACAAATCTATGAAGAAAAAAATCAATTACAAAGCGAAAAACAAGAAATTGAAAAAAAATATAACGATCTTGTTTTAAAATACAAAGATCTCAAAGATCACTTAAAAAAGTTAGAGGAAGAACAAAAAAAAAATAAAAAACTTCAGGAGCAATTTAATCAAGATATTGATGATCTTGGCGAAGAAACTAATTCCTTGGTGGAGGAGATAGAAAAATGGCAAATATAAACGTTAAATTTAATAATAAAGATTATTTATTATCATGTGATGACGGCCAAGAAGAGGATTTAAAAAAATTAACAAAATTTTTGGATCATAAATATTCCGACCTAAAGGAAAAACTAGGAAATATAGGTGAAAGTAAACTGCTACTTATAACAGCCATTCAAGTAATAGATGAATATTTTGATCTTAAAAAAAGAGTTAGTTCACAAAAAGATAGTTTTGAAAATCTTTCAAAAAAATTTAAAGAAATGAAAGCATTAATAATTGATTATAAAGAGGGTAAGGAAACCGAAATAAGTAAACTTAATACAGAATTAGACAAGTTTAAAAATATGGTAGAAGAAAGCCAGCAAGTCTATGAAAGCATGCTCGATAAAACCACAAAATCATTAGAGGATATTATAAAAAATACTGAGTCTGATTCTAAGGTTCAGTAAATGTTATTAAAACAAAAAGTTAGAAAAAAATTTTTATTACAAAGAAAAAATAAATATTTTAAAATAAAGTCTATTCTTTTTAAGCCCCTAATTGATCTAATAAAAAGAAAAAGTAAAAAAAAAATCTCTTTGTATTATCCGTCTAACTACGAGTTCGATACTATTGAGTTATTTAAAATTTTAGAAAAAAAAAAAGATCTATCAACTTCATTACCCATTATATCTTCAAAAAATTCGATTAAATTTATAAAATGGAAATTAGGTGAGCCTTTAAAAGTAAATAGGTATGGTTTTTTAGAGCCATTAATAAAAAAAAATGACTTTAAACCTGATTTGATAATTGTACCTCTAGTAGCCTTCGATCACCATCATAATAGACTTGGATATGGAAAAGGTTACTATGACAGATTTTTAGGAAAATATAGAAAGAAAAACAAAAATATCATAACTATTGGTCTTGCATTTTCTTTCCAAAAATATAAAAAAATTCCAGTTTCAAAGTTTGATATCAAATTAGATTATATATTAACTGAGAAAGGAATTTTTTAATTTAATGAATATATTAGTTTTAGGAGATGTCATGGGCCCTTCGGGTGTAAAAGCTATCAAAGAGAAGCTGCCGAATATAATTAAAGAAAAAAAAGTCGATTTTGTAATTTTAAACGGAGAAAATGCTGCAAATAATGGAGCGGGAATCAGTAAGCAAAATTTAGAGGATTTTTTTAATGCAGGCACCGATGTTATTACATCAGGAAATCATATTTGGGATCAAAAAGAGACCATGGAGATAATAGCTAAAGAGAAAAGATTGTTAAGACCTGAGAACTCTATTAAACCTGCACCTGGAAATGGATTTGGTATCTTTGATACAAAGAATAAAAAAAAAATCGCTGTTGTAAATTTAATGGGAAATATTTTCATGAAAAAGAGTGACGATGTTTTTGAAGCCGCAAAAAAATTTATAAATACTGTTCAATTAAAAAAAGACGCAGATTTTATTGTTGTGGATATGCATGGCGAAATAACCAGTGAAAAAATGGCAATGGGTTACTTCTTCGATGGTAAGGCTACTGTAGTTATTGGAACTCATACTCATGTACCAACTTCTGATCATAGAATAATGGATAAAGGAACAGCTTACCAAACTGACATTGGAATGTGCGGTGATTACAATTCAGTTATTGGTATGAACAGAGAAAATTCATTAAAAAAATTTTTTAAAGACAATTCTGCCAAAAAGCATTTTCCTTCGCTTGGCGAGGCTACAATTTCAGGATTATTAGTCACCGCAGATGAAGTAACAGGATTAGCAAAAAAAATACAACCAATTATTTTAGGTGGAGCCCTACAAGAAAGAGTATAAAATGGCTGGTCATTCACATTGGGCGGGTATAAAACATAAAAAAGGAAGACAAGACAAATTAAGATCAAAAATTTTTTCAAAAATTTCTAGAGAAATTACGGTAGCTGCTAAACTTGGCTCAAAAGATCCGGGAACAAATCACAGATTGAGAGCTGCTATTGAAGCTGCAAAGGAAGCCAATATGCCGAAGGATAATATTAATAGAGCTATCAACAAATCACAAATCGATAAAAATGAAAATTTTGAAAACTTAAGATACGAAGGTTTTGGTCCAAATAATGTAGCTGTAATTATAGAGGCTTTAACTGATAATAAAAACAGAACGGCAGGCAAAATAAGATTAGCTCTTCAAAAACACGGGGGAAATCTTGGAACTAATGGATCTACAACTCATTTTTTTGATAATTGTGGAATAATTCAAATTTCCAATAAAAATATATCAGAGGAAAAAATCCTAGATTTTGCAACAAAGGTAGAGGCAAAAGATTGTTTAAGCTATAAAGATATTCATGAAATAATTACAAAGAAAGAAGATTTTTATAAAGTTAAGAGCGAAGCAGAAAGGTTAGCACAAACTTTAATTTATTCAGATATTGAGTGGAGACCAAAAATTTTAGTTAACTTAAAGAAAGAGCAAGAAATCGATATTAAAAATATGCTTGAATTATTAGAGGATGAGGATGATATTCAAAAAGTTTTCCATAATTGTAAATTTATTTGGTAGGATTTAAATGAGAATAATTGGAATAGATCCGGGTCTAAGTGGAGGTATTGCTGTTCTTGATGACTTAGAAATTTTTGATATTTTTGATATGCCAATAATGTCAGAGGGAAAAAAAAATAAGAACCAGCTAAATAGTGCCCAATTAGTAAGCATTATAAAAAAACACGTAGTATCTGGAAAAACATCAGTAATTGTAGAACAAGTCAGCGCAATGCCAGGACAAGGTGTTACAAGCATGTTTAATTTTGGACAAACTTTTGGATCTATAAAAGGTATTTGTGCTGCATTAAATCTACCGATCTATTATGTAAGGCCAGCAAAATGGAAAAAACATTTTGAGCTGATTAATTCTTCAAAAGATGCCAGCAGAACCAAAGTTATAGAGATGTATCCTTCAATATCAGATAGATTAAGCAAAAAAAAGGACGTCAATAAAGCCGATGCCATTTTAATTGCAAGATATTTCAGGGACTGTCGAGCTCAGTTTAGTGAGTAAATTTATAATAATCTATTAAGTAAAAGTGCCAAATTGATGACACATTCTACACGTAATTAAACTTAATGGAGACAGAAATTGCAAATCAAGTTGTCGGGTTAGGTGGTGCTAATGATTTTACTCTTTGGCAATTATTTTTAAGAGCTGACTTTGTTGTTAAATCAGTAATTCTTCTTCTAATTGCTAGCTCTATTTTTTCTTGGGCCTTAATTTTTGATAAGGCAAGATTATTTCGAAGAATAGATAAAACAACAAAATCTTTCGAAGATAAATTTTGGAAAGCTAAATCCGCAGAAGCTTTTTATAAAAATCTTCCAATAAAAACTGAAGATCCACTTACTATAATTTTTAAATCTGCAATGACAGAATTAATTAAAACTAAATCAAAAACCTCGGCCGTTCAAAGTGCTCGTGTTGAAAGAGTTCTTGAAACCTCTACTGATACACAGATGAAAAATGTGGAAAAAAATTTTACTTATTTAGCCACAATTGGATCAACAGCTCCCTTTGTAGGTTTATTTGGAACTGTATGGGGAATAATGAATTCATTTCAATCAATAGCTATCTCTAGAAATACAAGTTTGGCTATTGTCGCCCCAGGTATTGCAGAGGCATTATTTGCAACAGCACTTGGTTTGTTAGCAGCAATACCTGCTGTAATTGCTTACAACAAATTTAATAGTGACTCACAAAGATATTTTGCAAGAGTAGACAACTTTTCAAAAAGATTTTTATCAATAATATAATTTATTATGGCATTTTTAATAAACCGTTCAAAAAAAGAACCAATGAGCGAAATTAATGTAACTCCATTTGTAGACGTAATGTTGGTTCTATTAATTATTTTTATGGTTACAGCACCCCTATTGACAGTTGGAGTACAAGTTGATTTGCCAGAGTCGGCCGCAGATTCTTTACCTGATGATCAAGAACCGCTTACTATAACTATAAATTCAAAGGGAGAATTGTTTATCCAAGAACATCAAGTGACGTTTGAAAAAGTTGTTCCTAAATTATTAGCCATATCTAAGAATAGAACAGATACCAGAATTTATGTAAGGGGTGACAAAACTATAAATTACGGAAGAGTTTTAGAAGTAATGGGCAGATTATCTGGTGCAGGTTTCTCAAAAGTTGCACTGATATCTGAGCCATACAAAAACTAATGATTTATGAGCAGGGGGTTATTATTTTCTTTTTTTTTTCATGCATTTGTTATCTCTATTACAGCTTTAACTTTACCCTTTATGATGCGTGAACCAATTGATGTCCCTCCTATTGTTTCAGTTGAGCTTATACAGATTAAAGACAAAACATTTATTCCTTACGCTCCAAAAGCTAGAAAAATAATTGAAAAAGTAAAAAAGGAAGAGAAAAAAAGAGTTGTATCTGAGCAAGCGCCACCCTCAGCAAAAGCTAAAGAGAAACCTGATAGAATTCCTCTTCCACAAGATAAAGAAGATACAAAGCAAATAGTTAAGAAAAAACAGAATCCAGAAGAAATAAAACCTCAAGTAAGACAGTCTTCAGAGTTTGAAAAAGAGGAACTATTTGATACAAATGAAATTGCTGCATTGATCGATAAAGCAAAGCAGGAGCAAGCCGAAACGCAGAGAAAAAGTAGCGAAATAACCCAAAGTAATGTGAAAACTCCATTTGCAAAGGCATTGTCATTATCAGAAGAAGATGCTCTGAGGGCGCAAATTTTTGGTTGTTGGAGTGTTCCACTTGGTTTACCTTATGATAAAGATCTTCTTGTAAGAATTAAACTCAAGTTAAAACCCGATGGCAGAATACTTAAAGCTGAAATTTTAGATCATGCAAGAATGAATACTCCAGGACAAAGTTTTTATAAGATTTTAGCAGAAAGTGCTTTAAGAGCAGTGAGAATTTGTCAGCCTTTGAAAGTTCCTCCAACAGGATATGATAGATGGAAAGATTTACAATTGAATTTTGACCCAACAGAAATGCTAAAAGGATGATACAATGAACAAAACGTTTGTAACTCTTATAATTTTTTTAATAAATATTGAAAGCGCATTTGGTTTAATAAAAGTTGATATTACTCGTGGTAATCTTGACCCTTTACCTATCGCAGTTTCGCCCTTACACATTGATAGTAGCTCAGAAGATTTTCAGTCACTTAAAAAGAAAAAATTAGGCGAGGAAATTTCTGAGATAATTGAAAAAAATTTTAAATCTACTGGTTTATTCAATCCTTTAAAAAAAAATGCTTTTGTACAAAAGCCAGATATAGCTCATTTAAAACCTAGATTTGAGGACTGGAGATTAATTAAAGCACAGGCGTTAATAACTGGAAAAATTGTTGTGAAAAATAACAAATTAAAAGTAGAATTTAGACTTTGGGACCTTACAGCAGCTAAAGAAATGTTGGCACTTTCTTTCACAACTACGCCTAACAATTGGAGAAGAGTTGCTCATATTATTTCTGATAAAATTTATGAAAGATTAACCGGGGAGTCAGGCTATTTTGATACGAGAATAATATATGTTTCAGAAACTGGTCCTAAAGATCAACGTGTGAAAAAATTAGCTATAATGGATCAAGATGGCCACGGTGCCAAATATCTTACTTTGGGTAATGAATTAGTTTTAACGCCAAGGTTTAATCCTACAAATCAGCTAGTTACTTATATGTCTTATTTTAAAAATATGCCTAGAGTTTATTTATTAGATATTGAAACAGGAATACAAGAAGTTGTAGGTAATTTTCCAGGAATGACTTTTGCACCAAGATTTTCACCCGATGGTAAAAAAGTTATAATGAGTTTTGCAAAGGATGGGAATTCAGATATTTATTCAATGGATTTAGAATCTAGAGTTGTTGAAAAAATAACTGAACACCCTGCAATAGATACTTCACCCTCTTATTCTCCTGATGGTAAATATATTGTATTTAATTCAGACAGAAGTGGTCTTCAGCAAATTTATACTATGAGAAGTGATGGTACCCAAGTAAAGAGAATTACTTTTGGAAGTGGCCTTTATGGAACTCCAGTCTGGTCACCTAGAGGTGATTTAATTGCATTTACAAAAGTAAGAAAAGGACGTTTCTATATTGGCGTTATGAGGTCAGATGGTACAGGAGAAAGACTACTTACTGAAAACTTTTACCAAGAAGCACCATCATGGTCACCTAATGGTAGGGTATTAATATTTTACAGAGAAACTAAATCAGACAGCAAAGGCAAAGGTTTCACCGCAAAACTTTGGTCAATAGATATTACCGGATATAATGAAAGAATGATAAAAACGGAAACAGATGCATCCGACCCATCCTGGTCCTCATTGCTTTCAAAATAGCGATTTTTATGTGCAATTTATACTTGCAAGATTCGTTTAAATTTGGAATATTACAGCAACCTTAAATATATTTAGGAGATGAAAATGAAGTTTAATAGTGCACTAAGAAATTTTGTTTTAGTTCTATTCAGTACATTGTTGATCTCAGCGTGTTCAACTGCCAAGAAAGCTAAAGTTGATACTGTTGATGACGTTTATACAGGTACAGATACAGTTGAGTTTTTAGCTAAAGGTGTTCCTGATAGAGTTTTTTTTGCAACTAACAAATCAAAATTAACTACTAGATCTCGAGACACTTTAAGAAAACAGGCAACATTTTTGAGAAAAAATAAAGATGTAACTGTTACAGTTGAAGGTCATGCTGATGAAAGAGGAACGAGAGAATATAACTTAGCCTTAGGTGAAAGAAGAGCGAACGCTGCAAAAGATTATTTAATGACTTACGGCGTTTCTGGTAAAAGAATTACTGTAATTAGTTATGGTAAAGAAAAACCAGTTAATCCAGCTTCATCACCATTAGCTTGGTCTCAAAACAGAAGATCAGTTACAATAAAAACAAACTAACAAGTTTTTAGTATTGAAAGACCCCGAGATTCATAACGAATACGGGGTCTTTTTTTTGCCATTTTATACAAATAAAAGTTGAATAATGATTCTTAAAAAATACAATTTTTTGGCAATATTACTATTTGCTTTTATCTTTTGTATATTTTCATCAAACTTTTTAAAAGCTGAAGAAAACGATCGATTAAATGAAATCGTTGTGAGTATAGAAAAAATTAATAAAGATTTAAAAACATTAGAAAAAGCTTTTTATAAAACATCGGAACTTAAATCAACAACAACAGCCTCATCTAACAATCTTAATGAAGATATTCTAACCAGACATTTACTTAAATTAAATGAAATTGAAGAACAATTTAGAGAAGTTACTAATAAGTATGAGGAAATTAATTTTAAAATTGACAAATTATCAAATAGAATTACTAAGATACAGTCTGATAATCAGATGCGTTTCAGTGATTTAGAAAACAATCCATCTGTAGCTTCAACATCTAACAAAAAAAATAAAGAGAAAAAAAGATTACCAGGTACTGATTTACCCCGGGACCTTGGTAGAGTATCGGATGTAGACATAAAAAATACTGAGCAAGTTCAAAAAACGCAATCAATCGAGTCAGCTGGACTTGTTGTAACGTCAAAACCAGTTAAAAATGAGTCTCTTCTACCAAATAAACCGGCAAAGGAACAATATGATTTTGCAGTAAGCTTCATTAAAGTTGGAGATTACGAAACAGCTGAATTTGCCTTAAAAGAATTTATTGATAAAAATAAAGATAGTGAACTAGCTGGAAGTGCGCAGTATTGGTATGGAGAAACTTTTAGAATTAGGCAGCTTTACCAAGATGCTGCTGCAGCCTATTTAGATGGTTATCAAAACTACCCAAAAAGTAAGAAGGCGCCTATAAATTTGTTAAAACTTGGGACGACTTTAGTACAACTTGGAGAAAAAGATCAAGGATGCTTAATGATATTAGGAGTGAAAAAACAATATCCAAAAGCAAGCAAGTCTGTGTTACAAAAAGCCGAATATGAAAAGAAAAAGTCAAAATGTAAAAAAGCTTAAGGATTTTGTAACTCAAGATAAAAAGATTTCAGAAATATACCTAAAATTAAAATCAATTTTAAAAAAATATAATCAAAAATCTTACGTGGTCGCCGTTTCAGGCGGTCCAGACAGCATGACTCTTGCTTTTTTATCTGCACTTTTAGCTAAAAGCAAAAAATATATATTTCACTTTGTGTTAATTGATCACGGAATTAGAAACAATTCTAAAAAAGAGGCTTTAATAGTAAAGAATTTGTTAAAAAAGAAAGGAATTAATCTTAGGATAATTAAAAATAATAAAAAAATTATCAAAAATATTCAAAAAAATGCTCGGGATCTAAGGTATAATTTGCTAATCAAATATTGTAAAAAAAATCGAACAAAGTCAATTTTAACGGCTCATCATAAAGATGATCAAGTTGAGACATTCTTAATTAGACTATCAAGAGGAAGCGGAGTAGAAGGACTTTCATCAATGAGCGAGTATACAAATTTAAAAAATGGCGTTAGTTTAGTGAGGCCATTTTTAAGTTTTAAAAAAAAACAACTTCAATATATTTCAAAAAAAGTCTTTAAAAAGACGATTAAAGATCCAAGTAACAAAAATAAAAAATTCTTAAGAACGAATATAAGAAAGATTTCTAATATACTTGAAAACAAGGGATTAAGTTTTGATCAGATTATTCGTTCTATAAATAATATCTCCTCAACTAAAGAGGCTATAAATTTTTATGTAAATCAGTCACTAAAAAAGTTTGTTAAATTTAAAAAAAAAGAAACTATTTTAGACCTAGATTTATTTAACAAGGAACCACAAGAAATTAAATTTAAAATAATTAATAGAATTGTTAAAAACAGGGCATCGACATATTACCCACCTAGATCACAAAAGGTTTTAAATTTGATCAGCCGGTTTGGAACAAAAAATTCAAACAAATGTACCTTGGGAGGATGTATTTTTGAAAGAAGGAAAAATTTACTACATGTGACAAGGGAGTTTTAAGAATTCCCTTAAATGTGGTATATTTAACGTAATTATTTACTAATTGTGCATTTATGACACTTGTTAAAATTGTAAAAATACCTATTTATAAAGTATGAATTTTAGAAACTTATTAATGTGGGGGTTGATCGTCCTTTTGTCTGTAGGACTTTTTAATCTATTTCAAAATCCAAACAAAGTTGAGGGTCAAACAAACAAAATTGCCTTTTCAAAATTCTTAGAGGAAGTTGATTCAGGAAGGGTAGTTGAAGTTCAAATTCAAGGCAACAATATTAAAGGTGTTTTATCTGACGGTTCAAGATTTAATACTTACTCACCAAACTATCCTGGTTTAGTTGAAAAATTATCAGAGAAAAATGTAAGTATAATTGCTTCACCAGTCGAAGATAAAATGCCATCTTTAATTGGAGTATTGCTATCATGGTTCCCAATGCTGTTATTAATAGGTGTTTGGATATTTTTTATGCGTCAGATGCAAGGAGGCAGAGGTGGCGCAATGGGTTTTGGAAGATCAAAAGCAAAATTACTGACCGAGGCCCAAGGCAAGGTTACATTTAATGATGTTGCTGGTATTGAAGAAGCAAAAGAAGAAGTAGAAGAGATAGTTGAATTTTTAAGAGATCCGAAAAAATTTAGAAGATTAGGTGGAAAAATTCCAAAAGGCGCACTGCTTATTGGCCCACCAGGAACTGGTAAAACACTTTTAGCAAAAGCTATTGCTGGAGAAGCCAACGTTCCTTTTTTTACAATTTCTGGTTCAGACTTTGTTGAAATGTTTGTAGGAGTAGGTGCCTCAAGAGTAAGAGATATGTTTGAACAAGGAAAAAAACATGCTCCATGTATTATATTTATCGATGAAATAGATGCTGTTGGTAGAAGTAGGGGAGCTGGTCTCGGAGGCGGAAATGATGAAAGAGAACAAACTTTAAACCAGTTATTAGTTGAAATGGATGGTTTCGATACAAATGAGGGAATTATTTTAATTGCCGCAACAAATAGACCAGATGTTTTAGATCCTGCTTTGTTAAGGCCCGGAAGATTTGACAGACAAGTTGTAGTTCCTAATCCAGATATTCTTGGAAGAGAAGCAATTTTAAAAGTACATATAAAAAAAATTAGCACAGGACCAGATGTAAAATTAAGAACAATAGCAAGAGGAACTCCCGGTTTCTCAGGCGCAGATTTAGCAAATTTAGTTAATGAGTCTGCATTACTTGCAGCTAGAAAAAATAAGAGAGTTGTTACTATGTCTGATGTAGAAGAAGCCAAAGACAAAGTAATGATGGGAGCTGAGAGAAGATCTATGGTAATGTCAGAGGAAGAGAAAAAACTTACCGCTTATCATGAGGGCGGACATGCTATCGTTGCTTTAAATGAAAAAGCATCTGATCCAATCCATAAAGCAACAATAATTCCAAGAGGTAGAGCTTTAGGGATGGTCATGAGATTGCCAGAGAGAGACCAACTATCTGTGACGAGGGAAAAAATGTATTCAGATATAGCAGTAGCAATGGGTGGAAGAATAGCTGAGGAACTAATTTTTGGATACGAAAAAATAACATCTGGAGCATCGTCTGATATTGATATGGCGACTAAGATGGCAAAAAATATGGTGACAAGATATGGTATGAGCAAAGATCTAGGTACTGTTGCATATGGGGAAAATGAGGATGAAGTATTTCTAGGTAGACAAATAACTAGACAACAAAATATGTCAGAAGATACTGCAAAAAAAGTAGACGCTGAGGTCAAGAAAATAATAGATACTAGCTATGAAAGAGCAAAAAAGGTTTTAACTGAAAAAATAGATGATCTTCATAAAATCGCGAAAGCATTACTTGTATACGAAACTTTAACTGGCGATGAAATTAGAGATTTAATTTTAAAAAACATACAACCAGCGAAACTATCTAAGAAAGAAGAAGAATCCGAAGATAATGCTTCATCAGCAATAGATTCTATTGGTTTAAATCCAAAACCAGCATTATAATATTACCCAATCATGAGAAAGTATTACACAAGGCCGTGTAATTTTTATCATGGAAGAGCCGCGAGCAGTCTCATTAAATCAAAAAAAGCTTTTCCATTAAATGGTAAAAAAGACATAGCTTTTGATAAAATTGAAATTTTTACAAGAGAAAAAAAAAGTATATCAAACAAAATTATTCATATAAAAGATATTAAAAAATTAAAAAAAAATATTAAATATATCGTTAGTAAAGATTTAAAAAAAATAATTTCCAAAAGAAAGAATTTTTTAAAAAATATTAATTTTTCTGAACCCAATATTATGGGTATTCTAAATTTAACCCCAGACAGTTTTTCTGATGGAGGGAAATTTAATAAAAAAAATAAATCATTTAAACATATAAATAATATGATTCAATCGGGCGCAAACATTATTGATGTAGGAGGTGAGTCAACTCGCCCTGGATCTAAAACTATAGATCCAAATATTGAGTGGAAAAGAATTGAATATGTACTTAAGAATTTTAAAAAAAAATATAAAAAAGTTTGTTTGTCCGTTGATACTAGAAAATCTAGTTTAATGATCAAGAGCATTAAAAATGGAGCGGATCTAATTAACGATGTATCTGGTTTTGAGTATGACCCAAATACTTTGTTAAGATTAAAAAAATATAACATTTCTAAAGTTTTGCATCATATGCAAGGAACTCCTAATACTATGCAAAAAAATCCCATATATAAAAATGTTTTACTAGATATTTATGATTTTTTTGAATTAAAAATCAAAAAAAAATTAAAAAACAAGAAAATTATTCTAGATCCTGGAATTGGTTTTGGTAAAACTTTGAAACATAATTTGACTTTAATTTCTAAAATATCTTTGTTTCATAGCCTGGGCTTTCCTATATTAGTCGGAACATCAAGAAAGAGGTTTATTGGACAAATATCTGGTGGGCACGATAGTAAAGATAGAACTGGAGGTACATTAGCTTCTGTTCTTTATTTACTTTCACAAGGTGTACAAATTTTTAGAGTTCACAATGTTAATGAAATTAAACAGGGAATTTTAGTTTTTAAAAAAATACTATTAAATCAATGAAAAATAAATATTTTGGCACAGATGGTATAAGAGGAACTGTTAACAAGGGTAACATTACTGGGGAGAAATTTTTTAAATTTGGTTTAGCATCTGGTACTTATTTTAAAAATCAAAAAAAAACGAAACAAGTAGCAATCATTGCAAAAGATACAAGACTCTCAGGATATACTTTAGAGCCAGCCTTAGTATCAGGATTAGTGTCTGGAGGAATGCATGTTTTTACCCTAGGACCATTACCAACAAATGGACTTGCTATGTTAACTAAGTCTATGAAGGCTAATATGGGAATCATGATAACTGCTTCTCATAATCCTTATTACGATAATGGTTTAAAATTATTTGGACCTGATGGCATGAAATTATCAGATAAAATCGAAAAAAAAATTGAAAAATTAATAGATGCCAAAAATACAAAGCAGCTTACGAATCCAAATTTATTGGGTAGAGTTAAAAGGTTAGAGGATGGAAATGAAAAATATGTCAAAATATTAAAAAATAATTTTCCAAACAACTTTCACTTAAAAGGTACAAAAATAGTTTTGGATTGTGCAAATGGAGCCTGTTATAAAGCTGCACCTAAATTACTAAAAGATCTTGGAGCAAAAGTAATTTCTCTTGGTGTAAAACCTAATGGTTTAAATATAAATGAGAAATGTGGATCTACATACCCATCTAAAATTAGATCAGCAGTCAAAAGGTTTAAAGCAAATATTGGCATTTCTTTTGATGGAGATGCAGATAGAATAATAATGTGCGATGAAAAGGGCAATATTATAAATGGGGACCAGATTATTGCAATGCTTGCACGCAGATGGAAATCAAAAAAAATTTTAAAAGGCGGTGTTATAGGAACGCTTATGTCTAACTATGGTCTCGAAAAATTTTTAAAAAATCGAAAAATAAGATTTTTTCGATCACAGGTAGGTGACAGGTATGTTAAAGAAAAAATGAAAAAGTTGAATTTCAATTTAGGTGGAGAACAGTCTGGACATATAATTTTGGGAAAATTTGCTACAACTGGCGATGGTTTACTTGTGGCATTAGAAGTCTTATTCTCTTTAAGAAAAGGAAAAAAAGCTAGCGAGTTGCTAAATGTTTTCAAACCTTTACCCCAAATTTTAGAGAACGTTATTGTTAAAAATAAAGACATTATCTCGAAACCCAAGTGTAAAAACGCAATTAAAATTGCTAAAAAACTCATTAATCAAAAAGGTAGAATTTTAGTAAGAAAGTCTGGAACAGAACCAAAAATTAGGATTATGGCTGAGTCATATGATAAAACTTTAATTTTAAAATGTATAAAAATAATAAAGAAATCGATTAAGTAAATTGATACCGAAATCTAAAATTTTAATAATTGCTGGATCAGATTCTTCTGGAGGAGCAGGAATTCAGGCAGATATAAAAACTGTGACAGCACTTGGTGGTTATGCAATGACCGCAGTTACCGCCATAACCGCTCAAAACACAACTGGAGTAAAATCTGTAGTTACTTTAAGGCCAAAAGAAATAGAAAAACAAATTTTATTTACATCCAAAGATATTAAGCCTGACGCTGTAAAGATTGGTATGCTTCATTCATCAGATGTAATTTTTTCAGTTGTAAAGTCCTTAAAAAAAATTAATGCAAAAAAAATTATTTTAGATCCAGTCATGGTTGCCAAAGGGGGGTTTAAATTAATAAACAAAAGAGCTATAAAAACTTTAAGAGAAAAATTAATTAAAAAAGTTCATTTAATAACTCCCAATATTCCCGAAGCTGAAGTTTTAACCAAAAAAAAAATCAAAAGTTTAGAAGATATGATTTTTGCTGCCAATATTTTGCTCAAATTTGGTGTTAAAAATATTTTGATAAAAGGTGGCCACCGAAACACTAAAATAATGCAAGATGTATTTTTAAATAAAAAAGAATTGTTAATTTTTAAAAACAAAAAAATTAAAACTAAAAATACCCACGGTACTGGCTGTACATTATCAACTGCAATTACAACTTTTTTTGCATGTGGAAAAAGCTTAAATAAATCCTGTGAGCTAGGAATTAAATATGTTAATCAATCAATAAGATCAAATCTAAATTATGGTAAAGGTCATGGACCAATTAATCATTTGAGTTCTATTGTAATAGATAGGAAATTTAAATAATGAAAAATGTAGTTGTTGTCGGTTCTCAGTGGGGTGACGAAGGCAAGGGAAAAATAGTTGATTGGTTATCGAGCGAAGCAGATGTAGTTATTCGTTTTCAAGGAGGACATAATGCAGGTCATACTTTGGTTATAGATGGTGTGACCTACAAACTTAGACTATTGCCATCTGGGATAGTTAGAAAAAATAAAATTTCAATAATAGGAAACGGTGTTGTTGTTGATCCTTGGGCACTGTTAGATGAAATTGAAGAAATTAAATCCAAAGGGGTTAATGTTGATGAAAATAATTTAATCTTATCTGAGTCAGCAAATCTTATACTCCCTTTCCATAAAGAAATGGACGAAATAAGAGAGGATGCTGCCGGTAAAGCTAAAATTGGAACAACGAGAAGAGGTATTGGGCCTGCTTACGAAGACAAAATAGGAAGGAGATCAATAAGAGTAATGGATTTAATCTCTGAAATTAACTTAGATCACAGGTTAGAAACTGTGCTTATTCATCATAATGCAATTAGAAAAGGTTTAGGTAAAAAAATTTTTGAAAAAGATAAACTAAAAAAAGATTTATTAAAAATAGCTCCTAAAATATTAAAATTTTCACAACCAGTTTGGAAAAAAATAGATGAATTTAAGTCAAAAGGAAAAAAAATTTTATTTGAAGGCGCACAAGGGATTTTATTAGACATAGATCATGGCACATATCCATTTGTAACCTCCTCTAATACCGTAGCCTCCTCTGCTGCCACAGGAACAGGATGTGGGCTAAATACTATAAATTATGTTTTAGGTATAACAAAAGCTTATACGACCAGGGTTGGTGAAGGACCTTTTCCGACTGAGCTTAAAGATAAGATTGGGGAACTACTTGGAAAGAGAGGAAAAGAGTTTGGGACTGTCACAAGCAGAAAAAGAAGATGTGGTTGGTTTGATGGAGTTTTAGTAAGGCAAACAATTAAAATTTCTGGCATAAACGGTATTGCTTTAACAAAACTAGATGTTTTAGATGAACTAGATGAGATAAAAATGTGTATTGGTTATAAGCTTAAGAACAAAGAGATAGATTATTTGCCAGCAGCAGTTAATGATCAATTAGAAGTCAAGCCAATTTATAGAGCTTTTAAAGGATGGAAATCATCAACAAAAGGAATTAAAGAATTTGATAAATTACCAGTGAACGCTAAATTTTATATAAAAGAACTAGAAAAATTTATTGAAGCCAAAGTATCAAGCATATCAACAAGCCCCGAAAGAGAAGACACTATTCTAATAGAAAATCCCTTTTAATTTGGCGGAAGTAAATTCTTCGATTTGTGTGAATTAAGCATTGCTTTTTGAAGTTTTTCAAAAGCTTTGGTTTCTATTTGCCTTATTCGCTCTCTACTAATTTTATACTTTTTACTTAATTCATCCAAAGTTTTTGGATTATTTGAAAGTTTTCTGGACTCTAATATCTTTCTTTCCCTTTCATTTAAAATTTTAATAGCTTCTTGTAATAGTATTTTTTTTTCTTCTAATTCTTGTTTTTGTGAAACATAAAGTTCTTGGTCCAAATTTTCATCCACAACCCAATCTTGCCACTCGTCCTTTTCACCTGCTTTAATTGGATCATTAAGAGACTTTTCTTGCCCCATCATTCTTCTATTCATTGAAACAACCTCTTCAGACTTTACATTTAGTCTTTTTGATATCTCTTTTACTTGTTCCTCCTTCAAATCTCCTTCCTCTGTTGGAGCAATTTGCTTTTTAATTTTTTTTAAATTAAAAAATAATTTTTTTTGTGCAGCTGTTGTACCCATTTTAACAAGGCTCCAAGATCTTAGAACATATTCTTGTATTCCTGCTTTAATCCACCACATCGCGTAGGTTGCTAATCTAAAACCTTTGTCTGGATCAAATTTTTTTACAGCTTGCATTAATCCAATGTTACCTTCTGAAATCAATTCACTTACTGGAAGTCCATAACCTTTATAACCCATAGCAATTTTTGCTACTAGTCTAAGATGACTTGTTACAAGTTTATGCGCTGATTTTAAATTTCCTCTTTCCTTCCAATTTTTAGCTAGCATGTATTCTTCTTCAGCATCAAGCATCGGGAACTTTTTTATTTGTGCAAGATACAAAGATAACCCACCTTCTCCTGAAAGGATGGGTAAGTTTGATATTTCTGTTTTAGTGCTCATTTAAATCTATATATATTTCTAAATTAAAAATTTTCAATTGGCAAATTTTTCAAGGAAATCCAG
>MDTE01142404.1_pt1 | contig 24363 bp, 24 predicted proteins | sample 811231 | NCBI WGS metagenome assembly MDTE01 (sample SAMN05326651, study PRJNA326480) | marine metagenome | isolation source: seawater | place: Indian Ocean: Red Sea | collected 2010 | reverse complement strand
CTGCTACTTCAATTTCCTTCTTATATACTTTAAACATTTCATTTCCATTTCGTTTCGTTCGTTTCGTTCCATTCCGTTCTAGCCAACTTGACTTCTATTTTCTTAAATTCAATTTCGACAGTACATTTTTGTAAGAATCCATCTTATTTCTTTTAAGATAATCTAATAATTTTTTTCTTCTATTAACCGCTCTCAATAATCCAACTGAGGAATGTTTATCTTTTTTGAACTGCTTAATATGCTTTGAGAGTGTTTCAATTTTTTCAGTTAAAAGTGCAATTTGAATTTCTGATGAACCAGTATCTTTTTCATGAATTGCTAGCTCTTTTGCTTTTATATTCATATAATTATTTCCTATTTGTTTGTTTGTTTTATCAAGTTTTCTATTTTTTCTGCATACTCAAAAGACTCATCTTTTCTAAAAAGTAATTTTGGTAAAAATTTCATAAATACTTTCTTTGATAGTATTTTTCTTATCAAAAATGAGTAATCTTTAAGTTTATTAATAACCTCGTCTGCATCTTTTCCACCTAACGGCATTACATATGCCTTTGCTATCTTTAAATCTTGACTCATTTTAACTTCTGTAACTGTAATCATATTTGTTTCTAAATTTGGCACTTTTGCCTCATTTTTTATAAATATCATACTTAAAGATTGTTTAATCATCTCTCCAACTCTTAGTTGTCTCTGAGAAACTGGTTTGCCTATTCTATCGGCCATTATATTGTTCTCTCTTTTGAAGTTATATTAAAAGCCTCTATTATGTCACCTTTTTGATAATCCATATAATCTTTTATCGTAATTCCGCACTCTTGACCATTGCTAACATTTTTTACCTGATTTTTTTCTCTAAATATAGTACTCACTTTTCCAGTATAAATTATATTTCCATCCCTTATTAATCTTACATCTGAGGTACTATTTATCTCTCCCTCTGTTATTTTACAACCTGCTACCTTTCCTGCACCTGATACTTTAAAAATTTGAAGAACTTCTGCATTACCTGAAATATTTTCTTTAACATCTGGCATTAGTAATCCAGACATTCTTTTTTTAATATAATCTAAAACCTCATAAATTATATTATACGACGAAATTTTTATACCTTCGTTTTCTGCAAGCTTTTTAGCTTCTTTACTAGGTTTTACATTAAAAGCGATTAAAACAGCATTTGAGGCTTTTGCTAAAGTCACATCTGTTTCAGTAACCATTCCGATATCAGCTAAAATAATCTTTGGTTTTACTTCCTCATGTTTAATTTGACTGATTGCATTTTTTATAGCTTCTGATGATCCATGTACATCTGATTTAATAATTAAGTTTAATTCCTCTGCAGATTTACTAGAAAATGCAGACTCTTGAGTTGCAAATGATAGTGGATTTTTTCCTACTTTTGCTTCTTCTGCTCTACTTTCACTTAACAATTTTGCCTCTTTTTCATTATCTAATACAATAAAATCATCTCCGGCTTTTGCAGCACCATTTATACCTAAAATTTCTACAGGTGTTGAAGGAGGTGCCTCATTAATATTTTTTCCTTTATCATTAATGATAGCTCTCACTTTTCCCCATTTTAAACCACTTACGAAAAAGTCACCTTTTTTAAGAGTTCCTGTAGTTACAATTATATTAGCAACTGGACCTCTTCCAACATCAATTTTGGACTCTAAAACAACTCCTGTTGCTTTAGATTCAAAATCAGTCTTTAAATCTAAAATTTCAGCCTGAAGTAAAATCGACTCAACTAATTTTTCTAAATTTAATTTTGTTTTAGCTGAGATTTCAACCATCAAAGTATCTCCTGATAAGTCCTCTGCAATTAATTCATATTCAAGTAATTGATTTTTGATTTTTTGTGGATCCGCCTCAGGTAAATCACATTTATTGATTGCAACAACTATTGGAACATTTGCAGCTTTAGCATGTTTAATTGACTCTATTGTTTGAGGCTTTACTCCGTCGTCTGCGGCAACAACTAAAACTACAACATCTGTAAGTTGAGTTCCTCGAGCTCTCATTTCTGTAAATGCAGCGTGACCAGGGGTATCGATGAATGTTAATTTATTTGAATGGCTCTCTATTTGATACGCTCCGATATGTTGAGTAATACCTCCAAATTCCCCTGATACAACATTTGCACTCCTTAAAACATCAAGCACTGATGTTTTTCCATGATCTACATGCCCCATAACAGTTACAATGGGTGGTCTATTCTTTAAGTTTTCTACTCTTGTTGCTTTTATCTTTTTAATAATTTCTTCTGCTTTTTCCTCTCTAATAGGGTTATGTCCAAATTCTTTAACTAAATATTCTGCAGTATCAGCTGCTAAAGTTTGATTTATAGTAACGGTTACCCCCATCCCAAAAAGGTGCTTTATAACATTACTAGATTGTTCTGCCATTCTATTGGCTAGCTCTCTCACAGTTATAGCTTCTGGAATATTTACGTCTCTTTTAATTGGTTTTAAATTTTCTTTATTTTCTTCTTTATTAAGATTCTTTTGTTCTTTTTCTCTTGCTCTTTTTACGGACGCTAAACTTCTTTCTCTCGCTTCTATTTCATCACTTAAAGCTCTTGACACTGTAAGTTTTGTCTCTCTTTTTTTTGATCCTATTCTAATTTTTTTACCTTCGTTATCTCCTTTTAATCTTTTAGTAGCTCTTTGTTCTGCAAGTTTTCTTCGCTCAAAACTATTTGCAACAGGTGGTGATTTTGTTCCAAACGAAGGTTTAAATGGAGCACCTCGATTAAAAGCAGAAGTTTTTGATTTTATATTTGTTCCTGAGGGTTTAAAAGAGCTTCCTCTTTTTACAAAATTGCTTTTTGATTTTTCAATTACAACTGAATTCTTGCCTTGAGTTTTTGCTATCTCAATATTTTTTATTGATTTTTTTGCTGCACCAGAAATTGTTAATTTTGTTTTTTTGTTTTCCATAACTCATCACTCAATCTTTATAAACTATGTTTCTCGCTGACATGATTAATTCATCCGCCTCTTCTTTTGATAGAGCAAAATCTTCCAAATATCCTTGGATTTTTACTCTTTCACCTTTAATTACATCATACCCACCCGTAAGTTCGTCAGATGCTAGATCGGCAAAATCTTCGAGTGTTAAAATTTTTTGCTCACCTAAAGTCACAAGCATACCAGGTGTCAATCCTTTTAAATTAATCAAAGTCTCTTCAAGACCAAGATCTTTAATTCTTTGAGAAATGTCCTCTTGATCTTTTTCATAAAATTCCTTTGATCTTTCAATTAATGCTTTAGCAGTATCTTCTTCTATACCTTCAATTTTCATTAATTCCTCTGCTTTACTGTCTTTTATATCATCGATTGTCGAAAAACCCTCAGCAACCAATAATTGACCTAAGGTTTCATCTAATTCTAAATTTTTAACAAAGTTCTCAGTTTTTTCTTTAAATTCTTGTTGTCTTCTCTCAGAATCTTCTTGATCAGTCATAATATTAATTTCATAATTCAAAAGCTTTGTTGCAAGTCGAACATTTTGACCTCTTCGACCAATCGCTTTACTAAGATTTTCTTCAGTCAAAATAACATCAAGTTTTTTTCTCTCCGAGTCTACATTTACTCTCTGAACATCTGCAGGAGATAATGCATTTGAAACTAGAATTGCTGGATCTTCTGACCAATTGACAATATCTATTTTCTCACCTTGAAGTTCATTTACAACAGCTTGAACTCTTGAACCTCTCATACCCACACAAGCTCCAACAGGATCTAAAGAGGTATCTACCGCTTTTACACAAATTTTTGCCCTGCTTCCAGGATCTCTTGATGAAGATTTTATTTCTATTAGACCATCATAAATTTCTGGAACTTCCTGAACAAATAGTTTTTCCATAAATTTTGGATGTGCTCTTGATAAAAAAATTTGCTGACCCCTAGGCTCTCTTCTTACATCATAACAATAAGCCTTTACTCTATCTCCAGCTTTAATATTTTCTCTTGGTATCATTTCATTTTTTTGAATTATTGCTTCAGTTCGTCCAAGATCTACTATTACATTTCCGAACTCTAATCTTTTTACAATTCCACTCAAAATACTATCTTTTTTATCTATAAAATCATTAAATTGTCTCTCTCTCTCTGCTTCTCTAACATTAGTACTTATTACTTGCTTAGCTGTTTGAGCTGCTATTCGACCAAAATCAAATGAAGGAAGAGGTTGTAAAACTTCATCACCAATCTTTTTGTCTTTGTTAATTTGATTAAGTGATATTGCATCCTCAAGTTTAATTTCAGTGTTGTTATTCTCAGGGTTTTCAGAAATTATTAATTTTCTAAAAAGTTCTATATCCCCATTCTCACGATTTATAAGAACTTTAATTTCGTTATCTTGCCCAAATTTCGACTTAGCAGCTTTAGCTATTCCTGTTTCCATAGAGCTGATTATCAGCTCTTTATCAATTGATTTTTCCAGCGCTACAGCTTCCGCAATTCTTAATAATTCTAATTTATCAGCTCTTTTGTTTAACATTTTTTTGTTTACGCCAAAAAAAAATGGGCTAAAGCCCATTTTGATTATCCATTAATGTAAATGCAATATATAAAAGTTTTTTTTTAATTCAATAGAAACTATTTTAAAAAAACATCAGTTTTATCTGTTTTTTCCCAAGAAAATGCTCCATCTTTCTCAGGCATTCTTCCAAAATGACCATAAGCTGCTGTTTTCTGGTAGATAGGTTTATTAAGATTTAACATCTCTCTAATTCCTCTAGGACTCAAGTCAAAATTTTTTCTTATTTTCTCCTCTATAAATTTGCTTTTTTCTAAATCATTATCAAATAAATCTACATATATTGAAAGTGGTTTAGAAACCCCAATTGCATAAGCAAGTTGGATTAAACATTTATTTGTAATTTTAGATGCAACGATATTCTTTGCTATATATCTTGATGCATATGCTGCAGATCTATCGACTTTTGTTGGATCCTTGCCTGAAAATGCGCCTCCTCCATGAGGAGCCGCTCCACCATAAGTATCTACTATTATTTTCCGTCCAGTCAGTCCGCAATCTCCGTCTGGTCCACCTATTACAAAATTACCAGTGGGATTTACATATAGTTCTTCATCATCGAATTTCTCTAAAAAATGTTTAGGAATTGAATTAATCATATAAGGTCGAAGTAATTCTCTTACTTTATTTTGATCAATGTCAGCTGAATGTTGTGAGGAAATTACGACAGATTTTACCCTTTTTGGTTTTCCATTTTCATATTCAAATGTAACCTGACTTTTAGAATCAGGTTCAATATTTTTAAGCTTTCCAGATTTACGATCATTAGCCATGAGTCTTAGTATTTTATGCGAATAGTAAATAGGAGCTGGCATGAAATCATCTGTTTCATTGCATGCATATCCGAACATAATACCTTGATCGCCAGCACCTTCATCTTTATTACCTGAGGAGTCTACTCCCATTGCTATATCTGCCGATTGAGAATGTAAATGACTTTCTATTTGAGTTGTTTCTTTCCAACTAAAACCCTCTTGATCATAACCTATGTCTTTAATACAATTTCTTACTTTTTGTATTAATTCATCTTTTTTAATAGAAGGTCCTCTTACTTCACCTGCAAGAACAACTTTATTTGTAGTTGTTAAAGTTTCACAGGCTACCCTAGAATAGGGATCATTAGATAAGTATGTATCAACAACCATATCTGAAATTCTATCTGAAACTTTATCTGGATGTCCCTCAGAAACAGATTCACTTGTAAAAAAATAATTTTTTAAATTACTCATTATAAAATTCTATTAAATGAAAATATCAAAAAAATATACAACAAAATTAAATATAAAAACATTTTATTCCCATGTTGTGCGAACAAGGTTGTATTTAAAACTTTTTTTTCAGAAAAATCTATGTAACCTGAATTTCCTAATGAAATTTTTTTTTCGATGAAACCAGTAGGATTAACCACTGCTGTAATACCATTGTTTGCAGATCTAATTAAATATTTGCCACTTTCAATGGATCTAAAAATACTATGCGAAAAATGTTGATATGGACCATTTGAATTACCAAACCAACCATCTTCAGAGATATTTATAATATAATCAAAATCAAAATTATCAAATATCTTACCTGAATAAATTATTTCATAACATATGAGCGGTAATATCTTTAAATCTATACTGTTCCTATTAATATTAACTACTTCTCTATTTTTTCCTTTGTGAAAAGATTGATATTCATTAGTTAAAGACTTTAGACCAAATCTGCTCAGTAATTTTTCAAAAGGTAAGAATTCACCAAATGGAACCAAATTAACTTTATTATATGTACTAATCAAATTAAGTTCATTATCATAAAATGTAAAAGAGTTATAAAACTTATTTTGATCATTAATTTTTTCAAAATTGTTAATACCTATTCCAAAAAAATGATTTTCATTAAATTTTTGTTTAAATAAAAATTCGAAATTTTTTAACTCTTTCTGATTAATTTTAGGAATTATTCCCTCTGGCCATAAAAAAAGGGTTTTCATATTCAAATTTGGGCTACTTATATCAATTAATTCCTCTATAATTGAGGTGGGATCCACATTTCCATAAAATCTCTCTAGATCAATATTTGATCCAATAGCTCTGATAGTCAAATCGTTATTCATTTTTTTTAGTGATTGAAATGAATCAATTTTAGATGATCCATAAATAAATAAAACTATTGGCAATGCTATAAATAAAATACACGCGATAATTTCTTTTCTATCTCTTCTTAAGATAAAAAGAGCTGGACTAGCAAAAAAAGTTAAACATAACATGTTTAACGCATAAGTGCCTAATAATGACAAAATTTGTAAAATTTCAAGATAATTGGAGAGACTATAAACAATTAGGTTCCAAGGAAAACCAGTTAGAATAGTACCTCTTAAAAACTCAAAGAAACCTAGTGACAGTGAAAATATCAACAAACTAATTATTGGCTTATTAATATTAAAGAGAAAAAATAAATAAATTGCTAAACCATAAAAAATTGCAAGAAACGAAGGAATTAAAATTAAAGCAAACACAATTAAAAATTTAAAATTTGAATCAAATGTTAGAGATATTGTAATCCAATAAATATTTGTTAAAAAATATCCGAACCCAAAAAACCACCCATATAGAAATCTTTGAAATTTTTTTTCAGTTTTGATTTTCTTAAATATAAATAAAAAAAATAAACTATAAGTAAAAATATTAATTATTACAAAATTATAAGGTGGTAAACTTAGAGAAGATAATCCACCTAAGATCAAAAGATAAATATAATTAAAATAAATCTTACTTTTCAATTTAATAAAGTTTTTTTATTACTGATTGATAAATCTTATTTTCCTCTTTTAGCATTTTTTTATAATCATTTAATTTTGCATGATCAAAGCCTAGCAAATGTAGAAATCCATGTATGAATATTTTTATTACATTATCATGGAATAAGTTTAATTTTTTATTTTGAGATGTGTTCATAAAGTTATAGCTGATTATTATATCTCCTAAATATAATCTTTTTTTTTGTGTTTTGTCTTTAAAAGGAAAGGACAATATATCTGTTGGTTTATTCTTATTTCGGAACTTTTTATTTAATTTCTTTATCTGCTTGTTATTTGATAACAATAAAGTGAAAAATATTTTTTTGTTTTGAAATTGATATTTTTTAGGGAAAGATTTACATATTGATTGAAAGAAGATTTCTTTTTTTTTTATCTTTTTAGACCAGTTTTTTTCTTCTGATACTACCTCTACATTAATCATTATTATTGTTATAAGCTTTAACAATCTTAGATACAAGTGGATGCCTTACAACATCAGAATGATCAAAATCTATAATTGATATTTCATTTAGATGTGACAAAAGTTTTTTTGATCTATCTAAACCCGACATTTGTTTATTTGGTAAATCTATTTGTGACGGATCACCATTAACTACAATTTTTGAATTTTCTCCAATTCTTGTTAAAAACATTTTTATTTGAGTATCGGTTGCATTTTGAGCTTCATCTAAAATAGCAAAAGAATTTTTTAATGTTCTACCCCGCATAAATGCTAAAGGAGCAATTTCAATATCTCCAATTTCAATCATTCTTTGAATTTTTTCAAAATGAAACAAATCATACAAGGAGTCATATAATGGCCTTAAGTAAGGATCTACTTTCTCTTTCATGTCACCAGGTAAAAAGCCCAGTCTTTCTCCAGCTTCTACTGCAGGTCTAGATAGAATTATTCTTTCAATTTTTTTTTCAAGTAGCATTGTTAAACCTACAGCAACAGCTAAAAATGTTTTTCCTGTTCCAGCTGGTCCTGCGGAAATAATAATTTCACTTTGTCTTAATGCTCTGACATACTTTTTTTGTTTTTCTGATCTTGGAATAATTGACTTTTTAGGTGTTTTAATAATATCCGTAACATTTTGATTTTTAACTTTTTCGTCAATCATAAATTTATCCACAGAAGATAATATGTCTTTATTCTCTATATTTCCATTGATTAAAAATTGATTGACTAAAAATTGAATTGCATTTTTCACTATTTCATTTTTGTCTGGGGTTGATTTAATCAATATAGAATTACCTCTTGAATATAAATTTGAATTAGTGATTTTCTCTAATTCTTTCAAATTTTGGTTAAATTCTCCTAAAACCCCCATTAAAAGATCATTTTTTGGGAAAATTACACTTAGTGTATTATTTTCAGAATATACAAATTTTAAATTTGCATCTAAATTTTTTTTTATACCAATACTCAAAGTTTAAGCTACCTTCTGATTAGATTGATTTTCAATCTGTCCAAATAAAGTATTTTGATTACTGTTAGTAATTTTTACTTTCACAATTTTGCCAATTAAATCATCATCACCATCAAATAAGACTGAAGTCATGTACTCAGATTTACCAAAAAGTTTTTTTTTATTATCTGTTCGATTTTCAACTAATACATTTATTGTTTTATTTTCAAGGGATTTATTCATTTTTGTTTGATTAATGAATAACTTTTGTTGGACAATCTCTAATCTCTTTATTGCCTCTTTTTTTTCAATAGTTTGTAAATTTGAAGCAATGGTTCCAGGTCTGGGGCTAAAAATAAAAGAAAAAGAATTAATAAATTTCACCTCTTCTATAAGTTTTATAGTATCTTCAAATGCATTTTTGTCTTCTCCTGGATATGCAATAATAAAATCGCTTGAAAACTCAATTTCGGGATTAATTTTTTTCAATTCATAAAAAATTTTTAAATACATATTAATTGTATGTTTTCTATTCATTAATTTTAATATCTTATCTGAACCACTCTGGACTGGCAAATGTACCAATGGCATTAATTTTTTTGAATATTTATATGCTTCAATCAAATCATTTGTCATATCTTTTGGATGTGATGTTGTATAACGAACACGCTCTAAATTAGAAATCTTGTCGAGTTCCATGATCAAATTTGATAAACGTAAACCTTCATAACTGTAGGCATTAACATTCTGACCTAAAAGAATTATTTCTTTTACTCCATTATCAGCCAAATATTTTGCTTCATCCAAAACTTGTTTAAAGGGCCTAGAATACTCTGGACCTCTTGTAAATGGAACTACACAAAAATGGCAAAATTTATCACAGCCTTCCTGAACTGTTAAGAAAGATGAAATTTTTTTATTGTTATTTTTTATTTTATTCAAATACTCAAATTTAGAAATAGCGTCAAATTCTGTTTCCTCTCTTTGAGTCTTTTGATTTTCAAAATTTAGAATTTTATCATTAATCTTATGGTAGGACTGTGGACCTATTATCAAATCAATGAAAGGTTCTCTCTTTAGCATCTCCTCGTGTTCAGCTTGTGCTACACATCCAGTTACGATTACTAATGGTTTTTTTTTTGATCTAAAAATTTTTTTTACTCTTCCTATTTCGTGATAAACTTTTTCTTTGGCTTTATCTCTTATATGACAAGTATTTAATAAATAACAATTAGCTTTCTCATAATAATCTGTTTTTTCATATCCAATTTTTTTAACTATGTCATATATTCGATCAGAGTCATACTCATTCATTTGACAACCAAATGTCTTTATAAAAATTTTTTTATTCATTTAGCTTCACTTGGATTTTTTTTTGACACCATATAATTCTAATTTATGGTCAACCAATGTATATCCATATTTTTCTGCAACTTTTTTTTGTAATTGTTCTATTTGTTCATCAACAAATTCTATAATTTCTCCTGATTTAACATCAATTAAATGATCGTGATGACCTTCATTTAATTCTTCATATCTTGCCTTGCCACCTTTAAATTCATGTTTAGTTAAAATTCCTGACTCCTCAAATAATTTTACAGTTCTATACACAGTGGCAATACTTATTTTAGAATCTATCTGAGAGACGCGCTTATAAAGTTCATCTACATCTGGATGATCAGTTGATTCGGACATAACTTTTGCAATAATTCTTCTTTGATCTATTAACTTAACCCCTTTTGATAAACATTTTGCTTCTATTGTTTCTGACATAATTTCAATTTAACTTAAATAAATAGGATTAATCAAATTTTTTTTAAACTTTAATTTATCACACAATGTAGGGATATTTTCATAATTATCATTGTCTAAATTATCAAAATCATCAAAACTAAAACAATAATAATCAATTTTTTTTGTCACATAGATTCCCTTAACAACAGCAAGTGAATTTCTTATGCCTGCGAAACTTCCAGGCCCTCTATTTACATACAAATTAGAAATATTAGCTATCTTCAGGCCATTCTCTTTTAGAAAGTTATTTATTAAAATCGTAAGTTTTTCATAATTAGTTTTACTATTATCGTGAGTAATACTATAAATATTTTTATCTTTAATGAGCATTAAAAATATTTTTTCATTGGCTGCATCAATAATTAAGTTATTCATATTATGTTTTGTTATTTTATCAAATTCTAATGCACAGGAAAATAATATCAAACAATTTTCACAAGATGAAGGTGTTTTGTCCATAATGTATCATAGATTTAACGAAAATAAGTATCCTTCAACAAATATCAGAATTGAAATTTTTTTAGAGCATTTAAAATTGATAAAAGATCTTGACTATAATTTCATTCATGCAAATGATTTTAAAAAAAATTTTGGTATTGCAAAAGGACGAAAAAAAATACTTCTTACGATAGATGATGGTTTCAAGTCATTTTACGACTCAGCATGGCCATATTTAAAAAAGGAAAAAATACCATTCATCTTATTTGTGTCCACTGAACCAGTTGGAAAAAAAGGCTATATGACGTGGGATCAAATCAAAGAAATTGAAAGAGAAGATTTTGTTGTAATAGGTCATCATTCGCAAACTCATGAATATCTTATAGAAAAAAGTGATGCTGAATTTATTGAAGATATAAAAAAAGCAAATTCTATCTTTCAAAACAAACTTGGATACATTCCTGATTTATTTTCTTATCCATTTGGTGAGTACTCAGAATTTATGAGAAATTATGCTTCAAAAAACTTCAGTTTTGCGTTTGGCCAACATTCGGGTGTTATAGATGTAAATAAGGAAAAATTTCAACTACCTAGATTTCCTATTAATGAAAATTATGGCAAAATTGAAAGATTTAAATCAATTATTAAAACTTATCCCCTTGAATACAAAAATTTATTTCCAATTGAAAAAAAAAATTTATGATCAAAATAATCCACCAGAGTTTTATGTAGAATTTTTTGAAAACCAAAAAAATATAAAAAATATTTCATGCTATTCTAATGAGGGTGGTAAATGGGAAAAATCAAATATAAACATTAAGGAAAATACTCTAACAGTTAGTTTTAGAGAGCCTTTTCTTCCAAGAAGAGGGAGGATAAATTGTTCTTTAAACGACAACGGTAAATGGAGATGGTTTGGAACACAATTTATAGTTAATAAAAATTAAATCAAACTTTCCAATTCAAGACTTGACGGTAAAAGTTTTGCATTATCAAAATCTTTTAAATCATTTTGGTTTATAATTTTCTGCAACGTCTTAACATATTGTTCACCTGTCTCAGCGTACTCATCTAAATATTTTGAAAGAATAATACTATCTAAATCTTTATCAGCATCTCTAAGTTTAGCTCTAGCAAGTCTAAACTCTCTATAAGTTTTGTGAGTATTTAAGTTTCGTTGATAGGCTCTTACTGATGCCTGAAGAACATTAAACTTCATTACTTTATGACCCTCATTTTCATCTGACTCTTTCGGTTTTAATCCTTCACCTGACCAAGTCCACTGACCAAAAAGCGCATTTCCTTCTTGAGCAAATCTTGAAGTTCCCCACCCTGTTTCTTTTGCTGCTTGTGCAAGTGCCAAAGATACTGGTATCTCATCCATTCTTATTTTAAGAATTGATAGATCCTTCGATGGAATTCCATATTGTTTATATTTTTTGTTTAACCATTTTTTTTCTAAATCTGTATTGTTACTTTTATTAATAATACTGAACAGTCTTTTTCTATCTAAACGAATATTATTATTTTCTTGTAAAATTAGTGGCAATACAATCTGTATAAAAAATTCTTTTCTTTTTTTAGTATTTTCTATCATTTTAATTTCTCTTGGAAATGAGTCTAAAGCGATAGGTTTAACCAATTTTTTTTTTCTTATATCATCTAATTTATAACCGGTATCTTCATAAAGTTGTTTTATGGTAGATGCATCTAATCTTACTGAGTCTGTTTCCTTATCATTCAAGCTATAAATATCTACAAGTAAATCTCTTTCATCATATTCTTCATCTACTTCAGAGGATTTATTAATTTTCTTATCTAATGTGTAAGCGAGAACAGTTTTTGAATTATTTCTAAATTCCTTTTTATTTAAAATTTTATCATTAGTAAAATTAATCATTATGGGTAATGAATAAAATACAAATATCAAAGCAAGACTGCTAATAAAAGTTCTTGCTAAAGAACCTAAATTTTTATCATCAAAAGTTTTAAAAACTTTAATTTTTCCTTTAATAATTTTTTTCATTCTATACTGCTATAACCTCTTTTACCTCTGGCAAGTAATGACATAAAAGATTTTGAACACCTTGTTTAAGCGTCATTGTTGAACTTGGACATCCTGAGCAACTTCCTTGTAGTTGCACCATTACTACACCATCTTTAAACTCTTTAAATTTTATATCACCACCGTCTTTAGCTACAGCAGGTCTTATCTTTTCGTCTAAAATTTTTACAATTTTTCTTTCTAATTCTCCAAGATTTTGGTCATCTTCAAATGGACTTTTATCTATAATAAATTCTTTACCACTTGAATAAAAATCATTAATTAAAGATATAACTATATGTTTTATTTCATCCCATGAAACATTATCAAATTTATTTATTGAGATAAAATCTTTACCTAAAAAAATACCCTCAACACCATTAATTGACATTAAGTTTCTTATTAAATCATTTTTGACGTCATCTTTTTTTGTAATTTCAAACGACCCACTATTTGAAACTGTTTTGCCAGGTAAAAATTTTAATGAATTAGGATTAGGTGTTATTTCAGTTTGAACAAACATAACTTATATATATTCAATTATATTGAAATTGGAATTTTTTTATGAATTTAATTAAAAACCTATAATTTCATGCATTTTTTTAATCTTTAAAAATGAAATCTCATAAGCTTTTTTATAACCGTCTAACAAAATTTCATCTAAGAATCGTTTTTCATTCATTAATTTTTTTATCTCTTTTGAGATTGGATCCATTTTTTCAGCTAAAACCTCAGACAACTTCTCTTTAAATTCTGAAAAATTTTTTCCTTCAAATTCACTAATTGATTTACTCATTGTTGAATTTAATAAGCTAGAATATATTCCTAAGAGATTTTTTGCCTCTGGTCTTTCTCTCAATTCATCAAGACTTGAAGGTAGTGGTAATGGATCTGTTTTTGCTTTTTTGATTTTATTTACAATTAAATCTTTATCATCGGTTAAATTTATTCTGCTTAAATCTGACAATTCAGATTTACTCATTTTTTTTGTTCCATCCTTAAGGCTCATTATTCTTGAAAATTCTTTTTGTATTAAAGGTTCTGGTGTTTTAAAAAAATTGTCAACTTTATATTCATTATTAAACCTTTGAGCAATATCTCTGCATAATTCTAAATGTTGTTTTTGATCTTCTCCAACTGGAACATGCGTTGAGTCATATAACAAAATATCAGCTGCCATTAGTACTGGATATGAAAAAAGCCCAATACTCGCTTTCTCTTTGTCCTTACCAGCCTTTTCTTTAAATTGAGTCATACGGTTTAACCACCCCATTCTTGCAACACAACTTAATAACCACGCTCCTTCTGAGTGAGCAGGAACTGAAGATTGACTAAAAATTATACTTTTTTTTGGATTTATCCCACAGGCAACAAATGTTGCTACGGTTTCTCTTATATTATTTTTAAGTTCTTTTGGGTCTTGTTTTACGGTTATCGCGTGTAAATCAACAACACAAAAAATACAATCATTTTCTAAATCATTATTTAGTTCAACAAAATTTTTAATTGCGCCTAAATAATTTCCTAAGTGTAAATTACCAGTAGGTTGTACCCCCGAAAATATTTTTTTACTCATTGTTAATACTTTAATTTAATATCTTCCAATTGAAAAGCTTTGATCAGATAGGATACTATTAGATAAAAACCAAGTCCTAAAATAACTGATAAAATTAGATAAAAAGATTTAAAAGAATTTTCAAATAAAAGTTCTTCATTAAATAATATGACTAAATAATTAAAGAATAAACCCATTAGAATTGAGGAAAAGACAATCTTAATAAATCTTTTAACAAACAAATTACTGAAACTAAATAAACTTCTCTTTTGAAGGAAAAAGAATAAAATCAACAAATTAAACCAAGATGATATAGTTGTTGCTATTGGAATAATTATAAAACCAATTGATCTGAAATAATAAACGCTGATTAATACATTCAATAATACTGATATTAATGATATATAAAAAGGTGTCTTAGTATCATGGTTTGCAAAAAAGAAATTTGAAAAAACTTTCATCATAGCAAAAGCTGGAAGTCCAATACTAAAATAAAAAAGCGCTTTTGCTGAATTAGTAACTGAAATTTCATCAAATTGTCCATAACCAAATAATGCAGAAATAATTTCATCCGAGGCAATTAGTAATGCTATAGATGCTGGTAAGCTTAAAAACAAACTTAATTCTAATGCCTTATTCTGGATTAGATCTATTTTTTTTTTATTTTTGTTTGCTATATGTTTTGATAATTGGGGCAGAATGACAACGCTAATTGCGATGCCGGCTACTGCTAAATTAATTTGATAAATTCTATCAGCATAATAAAGGAATGAAACGGCACTTGCTTGAAATGATGCTATAATTGTTCCGATCAGAATATTGATTTGAGTAACACCTGAAGAAAAAATACTTGGAAGCAATTTATTAAAAAAAAATTTAACTTTATTTGAAATCTTAAATTTTAAAATTAATTCTAATTTAAAATATTTTTTAACGAAAAAAAATAAAAACAAAAGTTGAATAAATCCTGCAAAAGTAACTCCAAAAGATAATATATAGACTAACTTGTCGCCAAATAATTTAGCAAAAAATAAAATGGTTATTAGAATAATATTTAAAATAATAGGTGCAGCAGCGGCCTCTGCAAATCTATTATGAGAATTAAGTATTGCTGAAAAAAAAGATGCTAGAGAAACTAATAAAAGAAATGGGAATGTTATTCTTGTAAGATTAATGGCGATATTCATTTTTTCATGATCATCTATAAATCCAGGGGCTATAAGAGATACAAATATTGGCATAAATATTTGAACTACTAAAACTAGGGCTAAGAGAACTAAAAATAATAAGTTGAAAACTTCATTTGCAAATCTGTTAGATTTAGCCTCTCCTTTAACTAATTCTGAGGAATAGCTAGGCACAAATGCTGCATTAAAAGTTCCTTCAGAAAATAATCTTCTAAAAGTATTTGGTATCCTGAAAGCAACGAAAAAAACATCTGCTAAAAAACTGGTTCCAAGAAAAATAGCAATTAAAATATCTCTCAAATAACCGAGTATCCTGCTTATTATAGTAAAAAAACTAAAAGTCCCAGTTGACTTAATTAAGTTCATAAATCATATTAGTCTTAATTTTACCCCATTTGTACATCTAATTATCAGAAATGAAAAAAACTAAAACAGATCATTATACTGAAAAAGAAGCGTTAGAATTTCATTCCGACAAAAAACCAGGAAAAATAGAAATTGTTTCATCTAAAAATATGACCACAAAAAGAGATCTCGCTCTTGCGTACTCTCCAGGTGTTGCGGCCCCCGTTAAAGCAATTAACAAAAATCCAGAGGCCGCTTATGACTTTACAAGCAAAGGGAATCTTGTAGCCGTGATCAGTAATGGCTCGGCAATTTTGGGCATGGGAAATTTAGGTGCTTTGGCTTCTAAGCCAGTAATGGAGGGAAAGGCTGTTTTATTTAAAAGATTTGCCGATATAGATTCGATTGACCTTGAAATAAATTCTCAGAACTCAGAAGAAATCATTAATTCAATTAAAAACTTTGCACCTTCATTTGGGGGTATTAATCTAGAAGATATTGCTGCACCTGATTGCTTTGTCATTGAGGAAAAGCTTAAAGAAATTCTAGATATTCCAGTTTTTCACGATGACCAGCATGGTACAGCTATTATAACGACTGCCGCATTAATTAATGCATTAGATATTAGCAAAAAAAAAAATAAATAAAATTAAAATAGTTGTGAATGGAGCAGGTGCATCAGCAATGGCTTGTGCTAATCTATTTAAAAAAACTGGGGTACCTCAAAAAAATATCACAATGGTTGATCGTACAGGTGTAATTTACAGAGGAAGAAAAAAATTAAATCAATGGAAATCAGCACATGCAATAGAAACATCAGACCGGACATTAGATGATGCAATTAAAAATGCTGATGTCTATTTAGGACTTTCTGCAAAAGGAGCTTTGACGAAGAATATGGTTAAAAAAATGTCAAAAAATCCAATAATTTTTGCTTGCGCTAACCCTGATCCAGAAATTACTCCAGAGGAGATTGAAGAAGTACGAGATGATGCAATCATTGCAACTGGTAGATCAGATTATCCTAATCAAGTAAATAACTTAATTGGTTTTCCCTACATTTTTAGAGGTGCTTTAGATGTTAGATCAAAAACAATAAATGAGGAAATGAAAATAGCCGCTGCAAATGCAATTGCAAAATTAGCAAGAGAAGATGTTCCAGATGAAGTTGTTGCAGCTATGGGAGGTGAAAGACCACATTATGGCAAGAATTATATAATTCCCTCAACATTTGATCCAAGATTAATTAGTATTATTCCAGTGGCTGTTGCAAAGGCAGCAATTGAAACTGGTGTTGCTCGAAAAAAAATTAATAATTTTGAAGAATACCAAGAACAACTTAAACAAAGACTAGACCCTACAGTAACAATTATGCAAGGTATAAATGGATATATTAAAAAAAATCAAAAAAAAATTGTTTTCGCTGATGGTGAAGACGAAAATACCCTTAAGGCAGCAATTGCCTTTAAGAATTCAAAATTAGGAACTCCTGTTTTAGTTGGGAAAGTAGAAAAAATAAAAGAACAGATTAAAAAAATTGGATACAATGAAAATTTTGATATAGAAATAATTAATTCAAAAGATAAGTCAAAAAGAGAAAAATACGTAAAATTCTTGTTCCAAAAACTTCAAAGAGAACAGGGATTATTAGAATGGGATTGTGACAGACTTGTAAGAAATGACAGAGTAATTTGGGCCTCTTGTATGGTTGCTTGTGGGGATGCTGATGGCGCAGTTACAGGTAATACTAGAAGATTTGGTGCCTCTTTAAAAAAGATTATTCAAGTTGTTAAAGCACGACCTGGAGAAATAATGTTCGGATTAAATATGGTTGTTAACAAGGGAAAAACAATATTCATAGGGGATACAAGTGTTCATGAATATCCAACTTCAGAACAGTTATCAGAAATAGCTATCTCTAGTGCCCGAGTAGTAAGATTGTTTGGTATCGATCCAAAAGTAGCGTTTGTCTCTCATTCGACTTTCGGTCAACCAATCACAAGTAGAACTAAACATATTAGAGAGGCTGTAGAAATTTTAAAAGAAAAGAAAGTAGACTTTAAATTTGATGGAGATATGCAGCCTGATGTTGCTCTTAACAAAGATTATAAAAATTTATATCCTTTTTCTAATATAGTAGGTAATGCAAATATCCTAATAATGCCTGGTCAACATAGTGCAGCTATATCTTATAAGTTAATGAAAAGCTTGGGAGACACAAAGGTAATTGGTCCATTACTAATAGGACTTGGTTTACCAATTGAAATAGCTCCTTTAAGAAGCTCAACATCTGAAATTATAAATTTAGCTTCAATTGCTGCATATTCAGCTGATGTAATTAATTATCAAAAAGATTAATTTTTTTGAATTCTTAAATCATCAACGAGGATAATACTTGAAATTACATCTTCAACATCCAAAATTTCTTTAGCTTCATTTATCACCAAATCTTTCTCATCAGATGTAAGTGCTATACCATAAATATAAATTTTCTTTTTATAAGTATCAATTTGATAATTGCTGGCCTTGATATTTTTATTAAAAATCATTGCAGATCTTAACTGGGATGTTATCAAAATATCTTTAGCAGATTGTTGAAAGTTAAATTTTTCTTTAATTTTAATGTCATTTCTAACTGATCTTACTCCATCCGTTTCCCATGCAAGTTTAGTAATTTTAAGTTTTTCCTCTGGGTTATCAACTTTGCCAGTTAAAAATATTCTACCATCTAGCACCTTGCTCTTAACTGATAATATATATTTTTTATCTGTGAGAAGAATTCGACCTGATAAATTTTTTTGCATAATTGAATCATCAACTTGAGTACCGACTGATCTGGGGTCAAAAGCGACACTCACTCCTGTTCCAAAAATACCTTTAGAGGCTACTCCAGCACAGCCCGAAAGCAACATCATAACTAATAAAATTATAATAAATTTATTTCTCATTTTTTAATTTTAAACAAAAATTATAAATTTCTTTTTTTGAGATTTTGTTATTTTGATTAATTAAATTAGTTATTTCTTTAATTGTTAATTTATTAATCATTTTCTTAATATTTCTTTTATCTGATTCACTCAAAGTTTGTGAGAAATTTTTATCAATTTTTTTTTTCAGAAATAACAATTGTTAACTCTCCCTTAGGCTCGTTATTAAAAATCTGTAATTTTTCAACATCATATCTTAAATATTCCTCATAATATTTAGAAATCTCTCTACATATTAATATTTTTCTTTTTATAAAATATTCTTTTATAAAAGGAATAATCTTATTTATCTTTTTTGGAGATACAAAAAAAACTAAAGAAAAATTTAAATCAGACAATCTTTTTAATTCCTTTCTAATTAATTTTTCTTTATCAGGAAAAAAACCATAAAATAAATATTTGTCATCAAAACCACTTACAGAAACTGCTGTAGTAACTGCTGAGGGTCCTGGCAAGGGTATTATATCAATATTTTGTTTTAAACATTCATTTATTAATATTGCTCCCGGATCAGATATTCCTGGCGCTCCTGCATCAGATATCATTGAAATAATATTATCTTGATTTAGCAAATTAATTATTTTCTTTAGATTTTTGACTTCATTAAATTTGTGATTTGATATTAATTTAGTATTTATCTTATATTTATCTAATAATTTTTTTGAAACTCTTGTATCCTCACAAAGTATATAATCTGAATTTTCTAATATGTTAATTGCTCTAAAAGTAATATCTCCTAAATTTCCAATTGGTGTTGGTATTAAATACAGCCCTTTTTTTAGACCATCATTATTTAATTTTTGGTTTACCATAATTTGAACAGTATTAAAGTAATAGTAACATTAAATGAATAAAATTTTTATAATTCTTTTTTTAACCATTTATAATCTAATTTTTATTATTGAGGGATCCGCTTATGAAAATAAAATTAAGATAGGTCTTCTTGTACCACTAACCGGTGAGAATGCAGAAATTGGTAAACAAATTATAAAAGCTACACGTCTTGCTTTAAAGGAAATTAATTCTGATAAGATCGAAATTTTTCCTAGAGACACTAAATCAGATCCTGATAAAACATTACGTTCTGCATTTGAGCTTGATCAAATTGGAGTGAAAATTGTAATAGGCCCAGTTTTTTACAAAAATTTAACATATTTAGATGAAGTAAATAACATAACTTTTTTATCATTTACTAATAAAACCATTAATCTTCCAAAAAATGTTATAAGCACAGGAATAAATTCAACTTCTCAATTTAATACAATTAAAAAATTTATTGAACAAAATGAAATTTTAAAACCGATATTACTAATTCCTAATGTAGATTATGATTTAGAAATCAAACAAGGTGTAAAGAAATCCAAAATCAAACCCTATAAACAGTATTTTTACAATATTGAACCAACAAAACTTACAAAACAAATAGAAAAAATTACTAATTATGAAGTTAGAAAACAGAACTTAATTGATGAAATAACTAGACTTGAGAATTCAGAGGATCCTAATAAAGAAATTAAAATAAAGAATCTTGAAAAAAGATATACTATTGGAAATGTAAATTTTGATTCTGTTATAATTGCAGATTTTGATGAAAGTCTTAAAAGTGTGATTACTTCTTTGCTATATACAGATGTGTCGCCAAAAAATAAATATTTTATTACTTTTAATCAATGGTTTGATGAAAGTTTATTGAACGAGACAACTTCACAACCAATTTATTATCCCTCAATAAATAAAAAAAACTTAGAAAATTTTAAAACAAAATTTTCAGAAAAATTTAACCAAAATCCTAATCATATATCCTTATTAAGTTATGATTTAGTCGGTTTAATTTATTACTTATCTCTTAAAAATGATGTTACTGAATTGAATAAAGCATTCAATGCTAAAAATTCATTCAAAGGAAAAATAGGAATTTTTGACATTAAAGATAATAAAATTAATCATCAATTAAATTTTTATAAAATTGACCAAGGGTCACTTATAAAAATTTTCTAATTTTCTTAAAAGCTTGATATCTATGATCAATTTTAAACTTTTTTAAAAAAGGCATTTCCCCAAATGTAACTTTTTTTCCTCTAGGAATAAATATTGGATCGTAACCAAATCCATTTTTTCCTAAAGGTTTTAATGAGATAGTTCCTTCAACTTTTCCTTTTACACATGCTATTTTTTTATCAAAAAAACAAATTGAAAGAGCACAAATAAATCGAGCTTTAATTTTTTTGTTTTTCCAATTTTTATCTTTCTTATCTAGTTCCCTATAAACTTTTTTAATTGCTTTGCTAAAATCTGAATTTTTTCCTCCCCATCTTGCAGAATAAATTCCAGGGGCTTTATTTAAAATGTCTATTTCTAATCCTGAATCATCTGCCAGGCAAAGTAACTTTGTTTTTTTTGAAAAATATTTTGCCTTAATTAAAGAGTTTTCCTCAAATGTCTTGCCATTTTCAATAGGACTTTTCAATTTAAAAGAAGACACTGAGAAAGACTTGATATTTTTCGGTAGCAGAGCTCTGATTTCTCTTAATTTTCCCTTATTATTTGTGCCTATTAGTAAATTTATAATTTTTTTCATATAAACCTAGAAATTTTGAAAAATCTTACCATATAAACACTAATGGAAAAAGAACAAGAACAAAAACCTGCTACCGAAAATAACACTTCTAATAATGATGTGGAAAATGAAAAAGTAATCCATGAAAATGAGATTAAGTCTCCTGAGAAGGATGAAGAACTAGATACAGATACAAAAATAAAAAGTTTAGAGGATAAATTGACAAGAACACTTGCTGAAATGGAAAATCAAAGAAGAAGATTTGAAAAAGAGAAGGAAGATGCATTTGAATATGGTGGCACATCATTTGCGAAAGAGGCTTTAAGTTTAATTGATAATTTAGAAAGATCTAAGCAAATTTTAGAGAATGACGAAAAATTAAAAAATAGTGATGCATTAAAAAAAACATTAGATCACTTAGAAATAATAAATAAAGATTTAATTTCAATTTTTATAAAAAATAATATTAAGCCTATAGATTGTTTAAATAAAAAACTTGATCCTAATTTTCACCAAGCTATGTTAGAAATAGAGGATAATCAAAAAGAGCCTGGTACAATTATTCAAGAAATTCAAAAAGGTTTCACAATAAAAGATAGGTTGCTACGGCCCTCTTTAGTTGGGGTGTCAAAAAAAACTCAAAAAATTGACAAAGAAAACCAGGAAAATAAAGAAAATTCGGATGATAAATAATGTTTACACTAGCTTGTAGAATAGAATTTAACCCCTATATGAAGGAGAGAACACAAAAATATGAGTAAAATAATTGGAATAGATCTTGGAACTACAAATTCGTGTGTTGCAATAATGGAGGGTAGTCAACCCAAAGTTTTAGAAAATGCTGAAGGTACACGAACTACTCCTTCGGTAGTAGCTTTTACAGACGATAAAGAAAAACTAATTGGACAACCTGCTAAAAGACAGGCTGTAACAAATCCAGAAAATACTATTTTTGCAGTTAAAAGATTAATAGGCAGAAATTTTGATGACCCAACAGTCAAGAAAGATATAGAGTCAGCTCCATTTAAAATAATTAATTCAGATAAAGGCGATGCATGGATAGAATCTAAAGGAGAAAAATATTCTCCCTCGCAAATTTCAGCTTTTGTTCTTCAAAAAATGAAAGAAACAGCCGAAAAGTATTTAGGTCAATCAGTAACAAAAGCTGTGATTACTGTTCCAGCATATTTTAATGATGCGCAGAGACAAGCTACCAAAGATGCAGGTAAAATTGCTGGATTAGAAGTACTTAGAATTATAAATGAACCAACTGCAGCATCCTTAGCATATGGTTTAGACAAAAAACAAAATAAGAAAATTGCAGTTTATGACTTAGGTGGTGGAACATTTGATGTTTCTATACTTGAATTAGGTGATGGAGTTTTTGAAGTTAAGTCTACTAACGGTGATACTTTTTTGGGTGGTGAAGATTTTGATAATGCAATTGTTGAATACTTAATTTCTGAATTTAAAAAGGATAACGGGATAAATTTAAAATCTGATAAGCTTGCTTTACAAAGATTAAAGGAAGCTGCTGAAAAAGCAAAAATAGAATTATCATCAGCGGAACAAACAGATATTAATTTGCCTTTTATTACTGCTGACAAAACTGGTCCAAAACATATTAATATCAAAATGACAAGAGCAAAGTTAGAAGCACTTGTAGAAGAACTAATTTCAAAAACTATGCCTCCTTGTAAAACAGCATTAAAGGATGCAGGTATTACTGCAAACGAAGTTGATGAGGTTGTTATGGTTGGTGGAATGACTAGGATGCCAAAAGTAGTAGAGGAAGTTAAAAATTTTTTTGGAAAAGAACCTAATAAGAGTGTAAATCCAGATGAGGTTGTAGCTATGGGTGCTGCAATTCAAGCGGGTGTTCTCCAAGGAGATGTAAAAGATGTTCTTCTTTTAGACGTAACGCCTTTATCGCTAGGTATAGAAACATTGGGCGGTGTTTCAACAAAATTAATAGAAAAAAATACAACTATACCAACAAAAAAAAGCCAAGTGTTTTCGACTGCAGAAGATAACCAACCAGCTGTTTCAATTAGAGTTTTGCAGGGTGAACGAGAAATGGCTACTGACAATAAGGTTTTAGGCAATTTTGAGTTAGTTGGAATTGCACCAGCTCCTAGAGGAGTGCCTCAAATAGAAGTTACCTTTGATATTGATGCAAACGGCATTGTGAATGTTTCGGCAAAAGACAAAGGAACTGGAAAAGAACAAAAAATCCAAATTCAAGCATCTGGTGGTTTAAGCGATGAAGAAATAGAAAAAATGGTTAAAGATGCTGAAGCTAACAAAGAATCTGATAAGAAAAAGAGGGAGTCAGTTGATGTAAGAAATCAAGCTGATACTTTGATTCATTCTACAGAAAAAAATCTTAAAGAACATGGTTCAAAAATCTCTGAGGCAGAAAAAAAAGCAATCGAAGATAGTTCTAGTGAGTTAAAAGAATCTCTAAAAGGTGAAAACATTGAGGACATAAAAAAGAAATCAGAAACACTAGTGCAAGCTTCGATGAAATTAGGTGAGGCTATTTATAAATCACAACAAGGTACAAAACCATCCTCTGAAAAAGCTGATGGAAAAGACGAAAAGGAAAAGAAAGACGATAATGTTGTTGATGCGGATTTTGAGGAAGTAAAAGACGAGAATAAAGAAAAAAGCGCTTAACTGACATCTATTTGTCCAGGTTATTTACATGGCTAAAAGAG
>MDTE01093573.1_pt1 | contig 24370 bp, 16 predicted proteins | sample 811231 | NCBI WGS metagenome assembly MDTE01 (sample SAMN05326651, study PRJNA326480) | marine metagenome | isolation source: seawater | place: Indian Ocean: Red Sea | collected 2010 | reverse complement strand
CCCGTTGGATGGACGCAACCCGACATCCTCTATGTCAGCCCGTTACTTCATGAGCTTCCTACTGATAGTGTTAACTGGTTTGAACCGAAACTGTCTTGCCTGGTGCCTTCAGGTTGGTTGCGTCGATGGGGTCCGGATGGGTTTATAACTCATGCTCGAGATCTGCTTCTCCCTCAATTTAAGAAGTGGCATGTCATTGTGGTTTCTGAGGTTGAAATTGCGAATTTGCCTATAGATCAGATCTGCTCATTCGGTGAAATTGTTTGTGTTACACGTGGGCAATTCGGTGCGCGAATATGGAAAGCGGGGGATTGGGTTGACATACCGGCGGTTAAGTCAGTACCAGTCGACCTTACTGGAGCCGGAGACATTTGGGCGTCGGCGTTTGCAATAGCAATAAGCGATGGCAGGAACATCGAAGATGCTGGACTGTATGCATCAACGGCTTCTGCTATCGGAATAGAGTCTATTGGGCTTCTTGGATGTCCTTCGCGTACGGAAATAGAAAACAGGCTATCCGATATATATCTATCAAGTACCTGACATCTGTTTGATTTGAGAAGAAATCAGGCTATTTTATCCACTGATTTCAAGTGCTTTTAGTGCTGCTTGTTTATCGAGAAATCCACCTGACTGACGCCAAACTTCTTCACCGTTATGACCGAGTACTATGAAAGTTGGCGTTACGTATGCTCTGTATCTGCGTATGAGTTGATATGAAATTGGATCTTGTATGTTTACTTTCAAAATAAGGGCATCGTCTTTGATTGATCCTTCAAGACTTTTGACGATGGGCTCTGATGCTAGGCAGGCTGTACAAGTATTCGAGAAGAACTCTACGAATACCGGCTGGCCTGAACTGATGATTGCCTCGGCTTGGGATTCAGTCTCTACAGAGCTGTCACCCGGCTGGAGACTAAATAGAACAATTAGCCCGATTACTACTACCGAGAAGTAGAGAGCGGTTCGTGTTTGCCAATTACGGACTGGCACTAGCACAGTTATGGCAATAATTATGATGGGGATTATAAAAATTGCTGAATAGTAATTAATAAATTCGATCAATCATGATCCTGATTTGATTTTTCAAACTATTTCAAACAATGAAAACGCAACGATGCTCATTAACAAAACGGTTTGATCTTTTACATTAAATGTTCAGTATCTTAACGGCTTTATATTTCTTTTGAGGCTAATTCCCGCTAATTTTGAAGTAGTCGACCGTTGATAAATGCGCCCAGCGAATGGTTGTTCTCGGGGTATCCGTCAATTTCTAGTCTGTGCGTACTCAAGGTCACGTGATTATGGTTGCATGTAGAAAGTACCTGCTCAAACCGTTCGGTGGTTGTGTTTCCAAATAGAATAAGTACTGGCAGAACGTGTCTTTGTTCGGCTTTGAAGATTGCTGCTTGGTACCAGAGTGCTTGCCGTAGCCCTTCCGACCAAGAATCAGCTCGTTCGATTTCTATCACATGTGTCGGGAATTTTATTGTGTAACCAATTAATAAATCAGCGCGTTCCTTGCCAGTCCACATTTGGGCCTGCTCAATGGTGTTGATACCGGCCATTTTGAAAATAGTTGCTACTTCTTCTTGGATTTCAGCTTCAGCTTTTTTTGGAATTCCTTGAGCTGCATCGAAGCCTTTCATAATTCCATCTTTGAGAGTTGCGTGTGTTAGGTTGAACTGTGATTCCCACGCTGAATATAAGGCCGATTTACGTAAGTTGCTAAGTTGCGACCAACCTGATGCCTCAGCTTCTCCGTGAACGGTTGAAATGACGTATTCACGTTCTCTGTCAGATAGTTCGGTAAGTGTTCGAGTCATTGTTTTGTGCTTGTGCCAGGTTTAAATTTTTTATCAAGCTTATAAGCATTAAGACGTTTTTTTGCTAACTCAACATAACTGTTTGATATCTCATAACCTACGAAATGGCGATTGTTTTTCACCGCGGCCAACGCCGAAGTACCGGTTCCCATAAATGGGTCTAAGATTATTTCATTTGAAAATGTGTATAACTCTATTGCCCTACGAGGGAGTTCTTCAGGGAATGGGGCAGGGTGACCTACTTGTTTGGCCGACTGGGGAGCGAATACCCAAACACTTTTCGTGAATTCTAAAAAATCTTCTTTAGTAATAGTAGGCTCTCGACCGCTAAGTGGTTTTCTGCCAAAGGGTGGTTTCTGGAACACGAGTATGTATTCATGTGTGTCGCGGAGAGTGGGATTAGAGGGGGACATCCAACTGCCCCATGCAGTTGATGTCCCAGCACCAGCCGATTTATTCCATATTATTTCGCCACGCATATAGAAACCAGCTAGGGATGCCTGTTCAATTAAATACGCGTGTAAGGGGATGTAAGGTTTGCGACCTAAGTTGGCGATATTTACAAGGGCTCTGCCACCGTCTACAAGGACTCTGAATGTTTCTTTCATTACGTTTCCAATTAGCCGCATGTATTGACTGTGGGTTAGATCGTCGTCGTATTCTTTTCCTACGTTGTATGGTGGCGATGTAACCATAAGGTGAACTGATCGGTCGGGTAGTTCTGTCATATTCTCGCTCGAATGAGTGAAGAAATGATCAACTACAGCGCTTGTTAGGGGATTTTCAGGCTTCGCTTCTTTCTCGAGATCTTCTCGGTATTTCGGTTGTAAGGCTCGCGCATAATACTGTGAAGAGTCATGGCTGAATCTTCCGTTTGTCCCGAAGGATGAGGTGCTCGTCGGGGTTTGCTTTCGTGTTGATCTTGGTTTGCGTGGCATCTTAGGTGTAAAGATGCTAGCAGTTGCTAAGCATTACCGCGAATGCCTGTTGCATCTTTACTGGGCGACTTGAGGTTTACATAGCTAGTTATCTGCTTCGTTTAGGATATGGATTGAATCCGCAGCCTATTTTTGCTTATTTTGATGTTTTGCGCCGATTCTGTCGTTAAATTTCCGGATACAAAGTGGAAATGAGATCATCATCGTATCGGCTTCGGCCTCGAAAAAATGGTCAGTTCGCATTTGCTTCACTCTCTTACCCGCTTCTTTCATCCGATTTCTACTGGTATCGACTCCGCAACAAAAAGATCGCTCATGATTCAGATTTATCTTAGAGATTGCTGGGGAAAACGAGGTTTTTCATCTGTGCAATAACGTATCAGAACAGGTATCTATTTTTATTGGGTGAGCCTAGTCCACATCAAGACTGATGAACCAGTTACCAGCCACAATAAAATATTGATCATTAACGGTCGGTCTTTGAATAGAATTTCCTCTGGATTTTCACCAAGCTCTTTGACATGTATCAAGTAAAGGTATCGCATGATCCCATATGCTACGAATGGGATTGTTAACATCATCGAATGATCGTCAGGGACGTTAGCTTCAGTTACGCCAGTGCTGAAAGTGTAAAGGGTGTAGGAAATTAGAGTTGCCGTCGCTACGATGTTTATTAAGTTGTCCAGCAGCGGTACGTTGTATTCCCCAAGAATCAAGCGATGAGATTTTGATTGTGTTCCACTGCTGTGAAGTTCTTGTCGGCGCTTTGCCAGCGTTATCAGTAGAGCTCCTAATGCCGTCACGACGTATAGCCAAGGCGAAATAGTCAGATCGAGTGGGACACTGTTTCCGGATTCTTGAATAATTGCGTGATCTATAGCGATCGAACCCGCAACAGCTCTCAGGACGAAACCTGAAGCAACAATCATCACGTCCATAAGGATAATGTTCTTTATCCACCAGCTATATGCCATATTGATTCCGAGATATGCGGCAACTGTTATAAAAAGCGGAATAGAAATCAAATAAGCGTTGGCCAACCCTAATAGGATCAGCAACGTAGAGATTCCCAATGCCCATGGAATTGAAATGCGTTTAGCTGCGATCGGTCGGAACCGTTTCTCTGGATGCATACGGTCTTTTTCGGCATCAACTGAGTCGTTGATGAAATAGACAGCTGCAGAGATAAGTACGAAAATTCCCAGTGCCGCAAGCGCACGAGTAATAATTGAGCTCATACCTAGTAAATCCGATGGGTTGTACCAGATATTGACAGTGAAAAAGAGCGGAACCAGTACTAGAGCATTCTTTAAGATCTGTTTAGGTCGTGCTTGAATAACGATGTCGCGGATGCTTGGTGTTCGAGTTGGATTGTCATTGACTTTGTGTTTTGGCGACATGTAAGTGATGATAGGGGTATTTGCAAATGGTGGTCAATTTAGGTTACCTACATAAATGGCAGGATTTATGCATTCGAAATCAAGAATTCGGTTAGATCAACTTTTGGTCGATCATGGGCTTGCTTTTGATGTTAAGGAAGCGGGTGCACTTGTGATGGCAGGTGAAGTCGAATTACCCGGTGATCGTAGGTCACCTACACCAGGTATGCAGGTTGATATAAGTGCAAAAGTGTTAACCAAGCCCGTAAAAAGATTTGTTTCTAGAGGTGGCGATAAGCTTGTACAGGCGTTGAATGGATTTGATGTTGAAGCCAATGGCGCTGTGTGTTTAGATGTTGGCGCCTCGACTGGAGGGTTCACTGATTGCCTTCTTCAAGCTGGGGCTACTCGGGTTTATGCCGTGGATACTGGGCGCGGCCAGCTTCATCATCGCCTGTTAAACGATAAGCGTGTCATTAGTATCGAGCGAACTAACGTCGTGGATTTGAAATCTCCTTCTGATCCTATTGATTTGGCAGTTGTGGACGTTTCGTTTACATCTCTCGAGATCGTATTGCCTGCAATATTGGAGTTATTGTCCCAAAAGGGGCAGGTGATAGTTCTGCTTAAGCCTCAGTTTGAGGCCACTAGATCGGAAGTCCCGCGCGGGGGAGTTATTTTGGATCCCATGGTTCACGCAGTAATTATTGGACGGTTTTTGAAGTGGATCGTCGATCGAAATATTCGGGTAAGAAATTTTCTTAGTTCTGGGGTACTTGGTGACAAGGGAAATCGCGAGTTCTTTCTACACATTGAACCCGCCGCTGTTGGATGAGAAGAATTCGGAGGGTTGTTATTGAGTTTCGCGTTGACCTATCTGCTTTGAACAAGTTAAAATCCTAATCTCCACATTGGGCGGAATTAGAATGAATTGACGATTGTCCATGGTGCATTAAAACATGTGCCTCAATTGTTAAATTATCTGGGAAAAACCGGCTGTATTAGTGTCAGATACTCAACCCGTGAGCAATATGAATATTGACGATAAGCCTCATGAAGAATGCGGTGTTGTCGGAGCGTTCATACCCGGTGAAAGTGTGGCTCGTACTGTATTTTTTGGTCTGTTCGCGTTGCAGCATCGCGGGCAAGAAAGTGCAGGTATAGCTACCTCTGAAGGAGATGCAATTCGACTTAAAGCTCGGATGGGTTTGGTTTCTCAAGTTTTTCATGAAGAAACCCTTGTAGGTCTCCCAGGACATCTTGGGATTGGTCACACCCGCTATTCCACCATGGGTGGGAGTAAGGAATATAACGCTCAACCACTCATAGCAAACGGTCAAAGAGGTGAGATCGCTGTAGGGCACAACGGCAATGTGATTAATGCCGCAGAGCTTCGAGTTGAGATGACGGAAGAATTTGGCTCAAGCTTTGAGAAGACATCAGACACAGAAGTAATTGCGGAGTTATTTGCGAAAGCTCCGGGGAGTGATTGGTTCGAAGTATCTGCGTATGCCATGCGTCGATTAAAGGGAGCTTACTCTCTAGTGGTAATGACGAAAGACCAATTAATCGCGGTACGTGATCCGTTGGGGATACGTCCTCTTTGTTTAGGAACTTTAAACGGTGGATGGGTCGTGGCTTCCGAAACTGCTGCACTCGATAATTTAGGAGCTGAATTTGTAAGAGAATTTGAGAACGGTGAAACTGTGGTTATTGATCGTAGTGGTATTCGATCTCATATTTGGTCATCTGCGCGTGCGAACCACGCGATGTGTGTATTCGAGCAAATTTATTTTGCACGTCCGGACAGTATTCTCAACGGAGAACTAGCGTATGAAACGCGCCAACGTCTTGGCGCAGAGGTTTACCGTGAACATCCCATAGACGCCGATATTGTTGTTGGGATACCTGATTCATCCACGCCCCACGCCGTTGGATTGGCAGCTGAAGCAAAGATTCCGTACACAGAAGCGATTATTCGTAATCGTTATGTTGGTCGAACTTTCATCCAGCCCGATCAACGTTCTCGAGCGCAAGGAGTGCAGACCAAGTTCAACCCCATGCGGGGCGTTATATCAGGGAAGCGGATTCTAGTAGTTGACGATTCAGTGGTTCGGAGTACGACAATTACGCGTGTCATCAAGATGTTGCGAAGAGCTGGCGCGAAGGAAATTCACGTTAGAGTTGCCTCTCCGCCTATAAAATCTACCTGTCATTTTGGCGTCGACATGGCGACTCTCAACGAGTTGATTGCTGCTAATAAAACGATCACTGAAATTACTGAATATATTGGTGCCGATTCATTAGCATATCTATCAGTAGAGGGCTTGCTGAGAGCTGTACGAGCCCCTGGAAATTCTTACTGTACTGGCTGCTTCACAGGGAATTATCCTATCCCAGTCCAACTTGAGATGAATAAAATGCGATTTGAAGTGGGTAGTAACACTTAAATCTTTTATACGTGTCTGTGGTTTTATCCGGCAGTAACGTAAACAATTGAACCGTATACTTATGACTTGATTATTTTGCTTGTTACCTCGAGGCAGGCAACATCTTTCACGGGGACTTTTCAATATGACTGAACCGCTAACTGGAAAGACCTATGCTGCTGCAGGCGTTGATCTAGAGGCGGCGGCCTCAGTGAAAAACACAATAAAAAGTATTGCTTCTGCAACCCTTAATAGCGCTGTGGTTGCTGGACCTGGTGGGTTTGGAGGAGTTATAGATCCCGATCCTGACGGTGATACTCTTTTGGTAGCTAGTACAGATGGTGTGGGAACAAAGTTACGTATTGCTGATGCACTTGGCCGGCACGACACGGTTGGCGCAAGTATTGTAAATCATTGCATTAACGATATTTTGCCTGCTGGAGCGCGGCCGCTTTTTTTCTTGGATTACATTGGCTTGAGTCGATTTGACGCTGAGAAGATTGCAGAAATTGTTTCTGGTCTTGCGAAAGCGTGTGCCGATTCTAAGTGTGCGTTGCTTGGTGGCGAAACCGCAACCATGCCAGATATCTATCGTGGTAATGACTATGACCTAGCTGGATTCATAGTTGGGACTGTTCGTAAAGATGCGTTACTTAAACCTGAAAACACTCGGGCGGGTGATGTGATCCTTGGTTTAGCTTCAGACGGTTTGCATACCAATGGGTACTCATTAGTTAGGTCTATATTTGAGACTGATTTGGATCCTTCTGTTCTTACTGTAAATGTACCAAATACACCCAATACACTTGGGGAGATGCTTCTCCGCCCTCACCTCAGTTACCTTGATGCTATAGGTCCTGTGCTTGACAAAATACGTGGCCTGGGACACATCACTGGTGGTAGTTTCTATAAAAACGTCCCACGCGCGTTGGCTACTGGTCTCGGTGCGGACATAGATGTTTCATCATGGTCAATTCCTCCTCTGTTTAAATTCATTCAAGAAACAGGGCAGGTTGAAGATCAAGAGATGTTTAGAGTTTTCAATATGGGTGTTGGAATGGCCATTATTGTAGAGCCTGGATTGGTAAAAGATGTGTTGAAAAGTGTTTCTGGCTCCTTTCGAATTGGTGAAGTTGTCCCTCGCGCGGTTGGAGAGGAATCCACTAGGCTGATTGGACTGTAAAGGGTTATCAATATAGCGATGAGTGTTGAGTTATATTGAGATTCGAAAATGGAACCCAAAAGTGAAAAGGATACCGTGTAATTGAGAGCACTTCTTTCGCCCTATGACAAAACAGGGCTTGTGGAATTTGCACGCGTGTTAGCAAATGTAGGTTTTGAATTACTCAGTACCGGTGGCACTGCTGCCATGTTGAAAAACGCGGGGCTAGAAATACTTGAGGTAGCATCTGTAACCGGCGCACCTGAGATTCTTGATGGTAGGGTAAAGACATTGCATCCTAGAATTCATGGAGGCCTTCTCGGTAAGCGTAACAATCCTGATCATGTCTTAGAAATGCAAAAGCATGGTATCGAGGGGATTGATGTCGTCGTAAATAACCTTTACCCATTTCAACAGGTTATTGCCAATTCGGACGCTAGTCTTGATGATGCTTTGGAAAACATTGATATCGGTGGTCCGGCTATGACACGGGCAGCTGCAAAAAATTTTCAAGATGTTGTGGTAATTGTTGACCCTTCTGATTATATTGAGATTGGCAATATGCTGGCTGCGGAAGGAGTTCCCCTAGAGTACCGCCGGCGGTTAGCTGCCAAGGCATTTCAACACATCGCTGTTTACGACACCGTTATCTCTGCTTATCTCCGTGGAAATGATATTTCCTCGAAGGATAAATCTTCTTTTTTCCCTGAAGAACTGACGTTTGGTTGGAATCGTGTTGCAATTCCTAGGTATGGTGAAAATCCACATCAAGCTGGAGGTATTTACGCTACGCCCGGAGAAATGGGTGGGATAGTCAACGGAAAACAGTTACACGGTATTGACATGTCTTATCTGAATTACTTTGATGCAGATGCTGCGTGGGTATCAGCAAACTCTTTTTCACGTATTGCTTCATCACGAGAGCATTGTGTTTCGATTGTCAAACACGCCAATCCTTGCGGGTTAGCAATTGATGGAGACCAATCAGAAGCTTATCTCAAAGCACTTTCTGGCGACCCAATATCAGCTTTTGGCGGCATTGTAGGCTTTAATAGCAAGGTTACGGTTGAAACTGCGGAAGCTATGGTGGGGACCCTGTTTGACGTTATTGTTGCCCCTGGGTTTGAGCAGGAATCTCTAGAGATATTCCGTCGGCGAAAACGCACTCGAGTGATTGAAGTAACTCCCTCTTCTGTTCCTCTACTGACCGTTCGCAACGTTACAGGTGGAGTCTTGGTTCAGCAACCCGATGACATCTCTGAAAATGTAACTTCATGGACTGTTGTTAGTAAAAAATCTCCTACCGATGATCACATGAGGGATATGGCATTTGCTTGGAAAGCCTGTCAGTTAATTCACTCTAATGCGATTGTGTTTGCCAAAAATTTTGCCATTCGAGGTATGGGTGCGGGGCAACCAAATAGAGCTATAAGTGTTTATTTAGCAGGCCGATCAGCAGGGGAAAATGCCAAAGGATGTGTGATGGCTAGTGATGCATTTTTCCCATTCCCTGATGGAATTGAAAATGCAGCCAAAGTTGGTGTTGAAGCGATTGTTCAGCCTGGAGGATCTGTTAAAGATAGCGAAGTAATTGAAGCAGCAGATCGCTTGGGATTGGTCATGCTGTTTACAGGAACCCGTCATTTTTATCACTGAGTGTTTTATTAAAAGATGGTTTAAACTTCAATGTTTTTATGTCAGCAAGAATAGATATCGTAATTCCTGTCCTCAATGAAGAGTCTGCTTTGCCACATTGTTTGGCGAAGTTGTTTGCATTTATTGAATTGCATCCTGAGTGGAACTGGGGAGTAGTGATTGCTGATAATGGGTCGGTCGATCGGACGCCTGAAATCGCCGCGCAGTTGTCGGAGAAGTACACTGAGGTTTCAATTTTGCGGCTTGAAGAAAGAGGTCGTGGTAGGGCGCTAAAAAAAGCTTGGAGTGAAAGCAATGCAGATGTCAGGCTATACATGGATGTTGATCTATCGACTGGCTTAGAAGCATTGCCGGGTTTAGTTGCTTCTATTATCTATGAAGGATATGAAGTCGCTATAGGATCGAGGTTGTCCAAAGGTTCGCGAGTAGTCAACCGATCGCTCAAGCGCGAGGTTACCTCTCGGGGATACAACACTTTGATTCAATTGTTCTTTCCAATGACGAGATTCAAAGATGCTCAATGTGGATTCAAGGCTGTTTCAAGAAGGGCAGCGGAAAACCTTGTTCCTTTGGTTGAAGATAACGCATGGTTTTTTGATACTGAACTGCTTCTACTTGCCGGTAAGGCTGGCTATGCTATAAAGGAGATTCCGGTTCATTGGGAGGACGATCCCGATACCCGAGTTAAGATAATTTCAACGGCATGGGAAGATATAAAGGGATTACTTCGTTTGAGATTGAGAGGACGCCCAACGCCGCCATGTGTATCTTGACCATTATTTCATCCTCTAGCTAAGGTTGTTTCTAGAGTTAACTATTATTTGTGTTTGGACCTATAGCATCAAATCATGACTACTCCTGGCGATTTTGAAATAGGAAGGTCGGTACTGACCGGCTATACAGCTGATAATGAATTACATCGGGCTCTGACGATCCTGCGTAATGAAGGAGTCAACCCCGAAGTTGTAGTTGAATTCACTGCGGAACGCGATGGAGTATTTTGCGGTATTTCTGAAGTGAAAACCCTTTTGAATCGTGTGTTGCCTGAAACAGGTAGAGAAGTTTGGGCTTTAGAGGAAGGCGTATCAGTAGGAGCCGGTGAGGTAGCGTTGCGAATTAAAGCTCCGTACGCATCATTTGGATTATTTGAGACTGCGATTTTGGGTATTCTTGCTTCTTGTACGGGGTGGGCGACTGCGGCCTCTGAGTGTGTAGAAGCGGGATCTGGGATTCCTGTAATCGCATACGGAGCACGTCATGTGCATCCGGAAGTTGTGGGTGTGATGGATTATTCTGCTGTAGTTGGTAAATGCGCATCAAGTTCTTCGGTGGCCGGCCACCAATTACATGGACTAACCCCTTCAGGGACTATGCCCCATTCTTTTGTGCTTCTTATCGGTGATACTGTTCGTTCTATTCTCGCGTTTGACAAACATATGCCCCCTGAAGTGCCAAGAGTGGCGTTGGTTGATACGTTTAAGGATGAATTTGAAGAAGCAGTTGATGTTGCGAAAGCTCTACGTGAGCGCTTACGTGGTATTCGACTTGATACACCGAAGGAGCGGGGTGGTGTCACTCCTGAATTGGTCCACGAGATAAGGGCACGGTTGGATCAGGGAGGATACAGTCACGTCGATATTTTCGTAAGTGGTGGTATTACCCCCGATCGTATCCGTGAATTTGTCGAAAAACAAGCTCCTGTTAGCGTTTTCGCTGTTGGCTATTACATTGCTGCAGCATCACCGATTTCATTCACTGCTGATATCAAAGCTATTGAAGATCGTCCAATTGCCAAACGAGGGCGAATTCCAGGGCTGGTAGCGAACCCACGACTTTCTCAGGTTTTGTAACTGTTTTTCGTGAGTTGCGGACCGATTAATTCAAGTCGAGTGACCTCAGTGTGTTCCGGCATCACTTTTGCCCATTCAGCTAAGCGTGATCCCGCCACCCATAAAATCCCGTTTTTAGATTCTATAAGAGGTACTCTATCACGCCACCTTTTTGGTACCCCGGCTCCGACAAAAAAATCTTGAAGTTTCACATGAGGATTCATTCCTAGTGGTTGAAAACGATCTCCATTTTTTCGGTTGCGTAATATTAGGTTAAGACTTGCAATTACTGGCGACGCATAGGTTATCCACGAATTGGATGTATCTAGTTGGCGCGGCCTGTTTCGTAGTTCGCTGGTTACAGCGAACCCACCATCAAGTTGGGTGAATCCGAAATGATTTAGGCTTGTTTCAACAATTGATGGGGGATATGGGCAATCGTCCTTCTTATTTGAGCTGAAGCTGAATGCATCTTTATCGACGTGGAACGTTACCCCGTTTGGTAAATCTATAGATGTTCCACTATGACTCAATAATTGAGACGTCATTTCAGATACATGTGTTCGTTCAAGTTGTTGGGAATGCCCGATGTGATTTCTGTACCCAAGCATTAGGACTCTGCCGATTAGATAAACGGGCAGGCGATTAATTGCTGAGCGTGAGTATCTATTGTCAGAATAAGCGGCTTGTTGGAGTTCACGCCTAACAATCCAATTAACCACTTCTAAATCATCTGATACGTTTTCTGCCAATCGTGCCAAAGCATGCTTGGCTCCAGGGCTGGCGGCTTCGAGAACTGGTAAAGCATCTAGCCTGATCTTATTACGAGTGTATTTTTTATCGGTATTTGAGGAATCGATAACTGGTTGAATGTTTCTTTGCTTGCAGTAGCTGATGATAGTTGAGCGAGAAATATCCAGTAGTGGGCGCAGGATGGTTAATTTGGTCTCATATTTAGGGGATTTAAGTGTTGTACGGTATTCCATTCCGACTAAACCTTTCAACCCTGCTCCTCGTATAGCATGAAGTAAAACGGTTTCGGCTTGATCGTCTTTTGTATGACCGGTGACAACACCATATGCATCGTATTTTTCAGACAGCTGCGATAGGATCTCATATCTCAGAGTACGGCCCGCCGTTTCAATAGAAACTTTTTGTTCTTTTGAAGCTTTTGGCACATCTACAGTAATGCCTATGAATTCGACCCCGAGAGATTCTGCAATTGTTTTAGCGGCAGCCTGATCTGTTTCAGATGTGTCAAGTAGTATTTGATGGTTTACATGGCAGGCGATGAGGTTGAAATATTTTTTTTCACTGAGAACCGATAACCCTGCGAGAAGGGCGGAAGAGTCTGGTCCACCAGAAAAAGCAACTATCAAAGTTGCTCGGTTAGGAATTGTTGACCGGATTAATCCTGTACCGAGTTGTTTTAAAAAATCAGGATGTTTCATCTTCAGTTAAGGATTGGTTCGTACGCTCCGATAGTTCCGTTACTCGTCGGATGTGAATGTTGGCTATTTTTGATCCCTCCATTTCAGCAACTTGCATTCGTAGATTGCCAAAGCGGACTCTACTACCTACAGTAGGCAGATGTTGAGCCTGTTCAAGAAAGAATCCCGCGATAGTTTCATAGTCTCCTTCGGGAATTTCTAGGCCTAGTTCATCGTTAGCTTCACCGATCTCAAGCCCTCCATCCAATTCGAAGGTATTTTCATTTACTGTCACGAATCGCCGATCAGGTTTTGAGCCCTCTTCTCCTGTCTTTCCGACTATCTGTTCGACAACCCGTGTGAGAGTAATGAGTCCAGCTATGCCACCGAATTCATCTACGACCAATGAAATCTTGTGTCCCGATTCCTGCATTTCATCAAATAGATCATCTAAGCGTTTTGTTTCGGGTACAAAATGAGCTTGCCGCATGAGGTTGATCACTGGGCGATTCAAATCCAGTTTTGATTCAGATATTGAACCTAAAACATCTTTGACTGAGAATATGCCGACGACATCGTCATGATTGGTGTCAAATACCGGGAATCTTGTGTGTGGTGACAATCGGTATGAGTCCATGAATTGCCCAAAGGTAGCGTCGACTGAAGTCCAAACTATTTCCGGGCGCGGTGTCATTACATCTCGGACTTCCATTTCGCCGAATCTGAATATGTTGTCAAGCATTTCTCCCGTGTTTTCTTCAACAGTCCCCTCGGCTTCCCCCAGATCTATCAATGTTCGGAGTTCGCCAGGTGTGACGATAGGGCTTGTCATCGATTCTTTCCCACCGAACAATCGTATGATTCCTCTTGGTATTAAGGTGAATGCAAAGACTACTGGCCAACTGGCGGTCATGAGAATTAGTACTGTGCGTGCGGTTATTAGTGCCCATTTTTCGGCGGCTACTACAGCGAGAGTTTTTGGCGTGAGTTCACCTACAACGACTACAAATACTGTTGCAATGGCTGTGGCAACGATCGTAGATAAAATTGTGGGCTCGCCACCACCGATAGTTGAAATTGCGAGCGTGGTCCCGACTGATGCAACCATGATGTTAAACAGATTGCCGACTAAAAGGATTGTGCCGAAGAATTTCTCGTATTGATCAAAAATTCGAATTAAAAGTTTGGCTCGCCTGTCACCTTCTTCGCTGCGGTGTTCAATCTTATATCGACTCGAGCCGAGAACCGCTGCCTCAGTAGCACTGATAAAAGCACTACCTAATAAACCGATCAGGATAATTAATAAAGATATGGTCACTTGATTATCAAGGCGAAACGCTTAAACAAAACAACGATTTGTTTCCGTATCAAGTTTATCTGTCAATTGCCATTATGATGCAAATTGTGATTTGTTATCACGCTGTATTTACCTCAACTGGTTTTAAGTATCTGGTGTCAGGCGACTCTATTTTTGAGTCGGACTTTCGCTGATTCTGCTTTCTGGATTTGTCTTGGCGTCCTGTTCGTTTCTGATAGTGGTTTCAATTTGATTTCGGATTTCAGTGTTTGCCTTAAGAAATTGGCGTGAAGCTTCGCGTCCTTGACCAAGACGAACATCATCGTAAGAGTAGAATGATCCGCTTTTTCTGATGATGCCATTTTCTACACCAAGGTCGAGTAGACTGCCTTCCTTGCTGATACCGGATTTGAACATAATTTCCAATTCAGCTTTTCGGAACGGCGCGGCGACTTTGTTCTTTACAACTCTTGCACGTACCCGATTGCCAATAATGTCTTGTCCGACCTTAACGGCTTCAATACGTCGAAGGTCAATACGAACGGAACTGTAAAATTTCAATGCTCGGCCGCCTGGCGTTACCTCCGGATTCCCAAAAACTACTCCAACTTTTTCTCGTAATTGGTTGATGAAAATACAGACAGTCTCTGTTTTATGGATTATTCCAGTTAACTTTCGGAGTGCTTGCGACATGATGCGGGCTTGGAGCCCAATTTGCATATCTCCCATATCCCCTTCCAGTTCAGCAGCAGGAACAAGTGCAGCGACACTATCGACAACAATGATGTCTAGCGCTCCGCTTCGTATGAGATATTCTGTAATTTCTAGGGCCTGTTCTGCCGAATCAGGCTGGGAAATCAGGAGTTTGTCGACATCGACGCCTATAAGTCGGGCATAAGCTGGATCCATCGCATGTTCAACGTCTATAAAAGCTGCTTGACCACCCGCGGCTTGCGCTTCCGCAATTGCTGACATTGCTAGTGTGGTTTTGCCAGCGGATTCTGCCCCGAAGATTTCAATAATGCGACCACGTGGTAGACCTCCTACTCCTAATGCCAAATCCAGTGCTATGGATCCAGTTGGTATTGATCTCACAGCGTTGTCTGCGGATGAATCTCCCATTCGCATGACAGCACCTCTCCCAAATGCCTTTTCAATTTGTGCGAGGGCTAATTCGAGAGTCTTATCCCGCTCATTACTTGTTCCGTTAACATGGACTTTCGTCAGTGCCTTTTTTACAGCCAACGTTGCTCTTCTTTCTGTCTGAATCCCCTTTTTATAATCGTATCGGGGGGGGCCTGAATCAAACTGAGATTAGCACAAGTGTTCTAATAATGCAACACACGTATGTCACAACAATAACTTTCTCCCACACACGTATGTGTATGGAAATTCAATGTTGGCGAAAAATTAAGATGTTGCTGGACGTGATCCAAGGGTCATAGGAATTGCAATTTCCTTACCATCCCTAAAAACACCTACGATGATCTCGTCACCAGGACTGGTATTCAATGCTAAATATCCAATCAGGTCATCCATAGATTTCATAGGAATGGAATTGATTGAAACTATCACATCGCCATCGAAGTTTAGGGAGCCAGTCGAACTTGAATCGCCGCGGATTCCAGCTAAATCAGCTGGGCCATCCACACTCGTGCGATTTACATATGCGCCGAGAATGTCACGGGGTAGATTTGCTTTTTCACGTAACAAAATATTTACTTCATTGCCGCTAATGCCCATTAATGGGTATGAATGTTGTCCATTATTAATCAGAGACGGCACAACTCGTTTTGCAAGATCGACTGGTACTGCGAAGCCGACACCTGAATTTTGTCGTGAGCTACTCTTGATTTGAGTGTTTATACCAATCACTGCACCATTCATGTCTAATAGTGGACCGCCCGAGTTCCCTGGGTTAATTGCCGCATCAGTCTGCATAACTGCTGGAATACTATAGGATGAGAATCCACTGGAAAGTGTTCGTGTCACAGCACTGACGATTCCCGTTGTCATAGTGAATTCTTCGCCGAAAGGATTTCCTAAAGCTATCGCCATTTCTCCTGGACGTGTTTCTGAAGAATTACCCATTGGTAGTGGAATTAACTTATGGTCGATCTCATTGATTTTGATCACCGCAAGATCTGAATCGCGATCCCATGCTACAACCTCAGCACGATATTCTCGACCGTTGAAGAATTTTACTATCAGGGAGGTGCTACTTTGGATTGCGGTTTGGATCACGTGGTAATTGGTTACTAAATGTCCTTCTGTATCCCATACGAAGCCGGATCCTGAACCCGCGCTCATTCTCGTATCGGCTGTGATGAAAACAACTGATTCAACACTGGTTTCGTACAGATTTGCTAGATGTTCTGCTTGTGCTGCTACGATCGCTGCAGGTGTAAGTTCTTCGGTAATGGGTTGTGGTAGAGCATCTCCAAGTGACTTGTACTTTGGTTGTTCGGTTAAAGCTACCGAAGTGGTTGTGACGGCGGTGGCGGTTGGGACGATTTCATTTGATGTAATAGTGCTTTCTGACGATGAATCCGCTGTATCTTTGACCTTTGGTGAAATTCTAGTTTGAGAAGACGGAGTGGCGGACCTTGTATGGTTTGAGGTTTGTTCCGCGTCGGGGTTGGCTAAGTCGACGTTTGAAACGATCGGGTCGTTAGCACTCATACAAGCCGAACCCACTATCATTAGGATGAAAATGCTGCTGAGATACTGGGCGTTTATTTTTTGCAACGTGCTTATCATTTTTTACTGTGCCGGTTCAGACATTAAGTTGAGTTCTGCGGAATTACCTTTGTCCAGAATATAAAGAGAATGTGAAGTAAGTTTGTGGGTTTTTGCTAAATTGTTATCGAATCGTTTGAAAATCGAATAACTTTACTTTCGATGAACGCTCATCGAAACTCTTGGATTAATGTTGCCAGACTGATGCAATTGGTAGCCGGCGATCTCGCCCGAATGCTAGTCCGGTGATTTTCACGCCAGGAGGTGCCTGCCTTCGCTTGTATTCATTTTTGTCTATTAGTTGAACAATGCGGCGTACGACCGTCTCGACGTTATCGTCAGATAGGACTTTTCGTTCTTTTTGGATAATCAGATCAGGCGACAGGCGTTCTTCGATATACATGTGAATAATTCGGTCTAGCTGATCATATGGTGGAAGAGAATCTTCATCCAATTGGTCAGGTCGGAGCTCTGCACTTGGTGGCTTGTCAATTATTTCTTGTGGAATCAGGCATCCGGAACCTTGTGCATTTCGGTGTTCGCATAATTCGTATACCAGCGTCTTGGGCACGTCTTTGATCACGGCGTATGCCCCGGCCATATCACCATAGAGAGTTGCATAGCCTGTTGCCATCTCTGACTTGTTGCCAGTTGAGAGAACTAGCCAATTGAATTTATTGGCGATCGACATCATGAGGTTGCCGCGTATTCGTGACTGGGTATTTTCTTCTGACAATCCAGGTTCAGTACCCTTGAATGTATCGCTCAGCATTTTTTCAAATGAGACGTGACCTGGTTCTATTGGTATAGTCCAAAGTTCGACGTTTAGTCGGGAACACAACTCTCTCGCGTCTGTGATGCTTCCTTCTGATGAATAGCGCGAAGGCAAAGCCACTCCAATGACGTTTTGAGCGCCGATTGCGTCAGTGGCGATAGTGGTGACCAAGGCAGAGTCGATACCGCCCGATATAGCGATGATTACTTTTTTGAAACCAGTCTTTTTCAAGTAGTCGCGAGTTCCGATAATTAGTGCTTGATACACACTTTCGAGTCTGCCTATATGACTGATGGACAGTTCAGGTAAATTTGGCATTTTTTTTTGCCGTTTTATTGTTGGGATTTCCATAATTGACGATTTGCCAACTTTAGAAAGTTTTTCATGAAAATTTGTGTAATCTTGCCGGGTGGGAACAGGGATTTCTGTGAGTTTGGCTTTTATGTCTGCTATAAGCAACGATTCTTCAAATCGTGGGGAGTTACCCAATAGTTTGCCATCGGGGTCAAACAGCATGCTCCCTCCATCGAATACAAGTTCATCCTGACCGCCAATTTGGTTGGTGTAGAGCGTGTAAATATTATTTCGCCTTGAGAGGTCACTGACGATCTCTTCTCGATGTCGATGTTTTCCAAGTTGATAGGGCGAGGAGTTTAAATTAATGATTAGCTGTGCTCCTGCCTCGCGTTGAACCTCTGATGGTCCAATCGGTTCCCAAATGTCTTCGCAGATATTGATGCCTATCTTAATTCCACGTATTGAAATGACCGAACACTCATTTCCCGGAGTGAAGTAGCGGCGTTCGTCAAAAACCCCATAGTTTGGGAGGTGAATTTTTCGGTAAGTGGTTACGATTTTTCCTTGATGGAGTACAGCAGCTGAATTGAATAACTTGCCATCTTCAGAATCGACGAAACCCACAAGCGCAACGATGTCTTTAACTTTGGTTGCTATATGGCGAAGCGCTATTTTATTTGCTTCTATGAAATTATCGTAAAGAACCAGATCTTCGGGTGGATATCCGGTGATGGTTAGCTCAGGGAAAGCTATTAACTCAGCTTGTTGGAGCTGAGCGAGCTTGATCCATTTTTCAATGAGTTGAGAGTTACCGTCGATATCACCGACGGTAGTGTTAACTTGGGCGGCCGCAACTCGAATTACAGTGGTCGAAACCGAATTAAAAGTGGCCGAAGTCATATCAATTCGATTATATCGTCCATTTTATTTGCCTGAATGCTGCATTGCAGTTAGTACTGGTGGTCGAGCGTAGCCTCTAACTGTTGGAAGGTTAGATTTACCGGACAGGAAAATGTCGATTTGTCTGGCTGTCCGACGCCCACTGGCTATTGCGTGGACCACCAGTGATTGACCTCGTTGCATATCTCCACAGGCGAACACTTTCGCCAAATTTGTTTGCATGGATCCATTTGCAGCGACGTTACCTCGTGAATCGTAGTCGACCCCGAGTGCATCTAGCAAGCCATCATGTTGCGGGTGTAGGAATCCCATAGCTAGAAATACTGCGTCGGCCTCGATTGTAAATTCGCTACCTGAAATTTCTTTCATATTCATCCGGCCAAGCGCTTTGTCTTCTAACCATTCAACCCGTACACATTCCAAATATTTGATGTTGTTATCTTCATTTCCTACGAATCGTTTTGTGAGTACATTGAAATCCCTATCTCCGCCTTCTTCGTGTGCACTAGAAGTGCGGAAGATCGTTGGCCATTGTGGCCATGGGTTTGTGTCTATACGTGACTCCGATGGGCGAGGCAAGATTTCCATTTGAACTATGTTGCTTGCCCCCTGCCGGTGTGACGTTCCTAGGCAGTCAGCTCCGGTATCACCGCCGCCGATGATCACGACTTTCTTGTTCTTGACATCGATGATTTCATCAGGGGGGAATTTTTCGCCTTTTAACTTTCGGTTCTGTTGTGTAAGGAATTCCATCGCAAAATGTACACCTTTGAGTTCGCGCCCTTCAACCGGAAGATCGCGGGGGACAGTTGCGCCTCCAGATAGACAAATAGCGTCATAATCGGTTAGCAATTCATCATGTGTGATATCTATTCCCACATCGGTGTTCACTTCAAAGCCGACACCTTCATGACGCATCTGTTCAATGCGTCGATCTACGATTTTTTTCTCTAGCTTGAACTCTGGGATACCAAGAGTAAGCAGCCCACCAATATATTCGTTTCGTTCGAATACCGTTACTGTGTGTCCTGATCGTGCTAGTTGCTGCGCAGCAGCCAGGCCTGCCGGACCCGAGCCTACCACGGCGATTTTTTTACCACTTTTTATATAAGCTGGTTCTGGCTTGATCCAACCTTGTTCCCAGGCGTGATCTACGATTTGCTTTTCAATCATTTCTATGGTGACGGGTTCAGAATTAACCGACAGAGTACAAGATGCCTCGCATGGGGCTGGACAAATTCGGCCGGTGAATTCCGGGAAGTTGTTTGTCGCGTGCAGGGATTGGATTGCTTCTTTCCAATTACCTTGATATATCAAGTCGTTGAACTCAGGAATTAAGTTTCCAAGAGGGCATCCACTATTGCAAAACGGCACGCCGCAATCCATACACCGACCAGCTTGTTTACTGGCATCCGAGTCGTCCCACTTCAAATACACCTCTTGCCAGTCGGCAATTCGGTCACTTTTATCTCGGCGTTTAGGAGTTATACGGCCCGTTTCAATGAAACCAGTGACTTTACCCATGACTACCGATTCCTTCTTTGGTGTTCATATTATTTTGTAAGGCTGCTTTTATTGCTTGTTCTTTGATGACACGCGCGTAGTCTCTAGGTAATACCTTTTTGAATTTTTTCACAGCGTTATCCCAATCGGTGAGTAATGCTTTACCGACCTCGCTGCCAGTGTATTTGACATGGGTTTTAATTATTTGTGTTAGTTTCAAGTCATCTTCAGAATCAGGAACTACACTAAGCAGATCTGCCATTACGTTATTAAATTTTCCTTCGAAAGACTGATCAGGGTCGAAAACGAAGGCGATACCACCACTCATACCAGCACCAAAATTGCGACCGGTAGACCCAAGTATGACTACATGGCCGCCGGTCATGTATTCGCAGCCATGATCCCCAATTCCTTCAACAACAGCTGTCGCTGCTGAATTTCTCACAGCAAACCGTTCTCCAGCCATTCCATTGATATAAGCTTCACCACCAGTTGAACCATATAAGGCGACGTTGCCAATGATGATGTTTTTTTCTGCTTTATAGCAGCTGCCTCTTGGTGGCGTGACTATGAGTCTTCCGCCAGAAAGTCCCTTGCCAAAATAATCATTTGCGTCACCTTCAACTTTGAGAGTAATTCCTTTCACAACCCAGGCTCCAAAACTTTGCCCCGCTGAGCCTTGAAATGTGAAATTAATTGAATTGTCCGATAGCCCGTTTTCACCTCTTTTCTTTGTTATTACGCTGCTGAGAGTAGCACCGGTAGTTCGATTAGCGTTGCTAATCGGTAAGGTTTTAGAAACGGGTTTTTCCTTGTCTATTGCTTCTTTTGCAAGCGCAATCAGTTCATTATCTAGAGCCTTATCTAGCCCATGATCCTGTAATTTTTGCTGATATGGATGATCCGTTGGTAAGACCTCAGGCATCATCAGTATGGGGGACAGATCGAGAGTTCTAGCTTTCCAGTGACTGATGTTGCTTCGTACTTTAAGTTTGTCGACTCGACCAATCATTTCATTCACTGTTCGAAAACCCATCTTTGCCATATGAACGCGGAGGCCTTGCGCAAGAAACATGAAATAATTGACGACTGCGTCTGGAGTGCCAGCGAATTTTTTACGGAGCTCAGGATCTTGAGTCGCTACTCCTACAGAGCAAGTATTTAAATGACATTTGCGCAACATTATGCAGCCCATAGAGATTAAAGCGCCAGTTGCGATGCCCCACTCTTCAGCTCCCAACAGAGCACCGATGAGTACATCGAGGGATGTCTTCATCTGTCCATCCGTCTGTACCACTATGCGATCGCGTAAACCGTTAGCCACTAACACTTGCTGAGTTTCAGCCAATCCTAGTTCCCATGGAAGGCCTGCATGTTGGATTGAACTAAGAGGGGAAGCTCCAGTGCCGCCAGAATTACCTGAAATAAGAACTACATCTCCCTTGCCTTTGGCCACTCCGGCGGCAATGATTCCAACCCCCGCGACTGCGACAAGTTTCACGTGTATTCTTGAGTCAGGATTAACATTTTTTAGGTCATGAATAAGTTGAGCCAGATCTTCGATTGAGTAGATGTCATGATGTGGTGGAGGTGATATGAGTTCAACCCCCGGGGTCGTTTTTCTGATGGAGGCGATGTATTCAGATATCTTGCGTCCGGGGATTTCTCCTCCTTCACCCGGCTTTGCCCCTTGGGCCATTTTTATTTGTAAGTCTTTTGCATTTACCAGGTAATTGGTGGTCACACCAAATCTCCCAGATGCAACTTGTTTTACTGCACTAGATCTTGAATCCCCATTAGGATCTGGTGTAAATCGCATGGGGTCTTCGCCGCCCTCACCCGTATTTGATCGAGCGTTGATTCGGTTTGTAGCTACGGCTAATGTTTCATGCGCTTCACGACTTATGGAGCCAAGAGAAATTGCACCGGTTGCAAATCTTTCTGCGATTACAGATGCTGGCTCAACTTCGTCAAGTGGAATGCCTTCGCTGTATATAGGTTCGAGCATATTTCGAATTGTAATGTGCTCTTCACCCTCTTCACTTGACGCAGCTTCGAATTGTCGAAACACATTGTTATCGTTGCGGGTAACGGCCTCTTGCAATAGCGCTATCGTCTTTGGGTTCCACATGTGGCGTTCACCTGTCGATCGCCACAGGTAGAGCCCCCCCAAGTCTAATTTCAGGTTAGATGGGATATTGTCGGGTGAGTATGCTCGGGAGTGGTTAGTCAAAATGTCAAAAGCAATTTCACCGATACCGATGCCGCTGATTCGCGATACTGTCCATGTGAAGTACTCGTCGATAAGTTTTTGCGATAGACCTAGTGCTTCGAAAACCTGTGCTCCTATGTAGCCTTGAAGGGTAGAAATACCCATTTTGGCCATTGTCTTCACTACCCCTTCTTCTACAGCGTGACAGAAGTTTTCTTCAGCTTCTTCTTGTGGTGGGATTTTCTCCTCAGCAGTTGGGCTTAGTTGTAACCCCGCAATCGTTTCGAAAGCTAGATAAGGGTTGATAGCAGATGCCCCGTAACCAAATAAAGTTGCAAAGTGGTGTACTTCGCGAGGCTCACCTGATTCGATAATAATGTCTGCCTGCGCGCGGTTACGTTCTCGTATTAGATGATGGTGAACTGCACCGGTTGCTAACAGAGATGGGATATAGGCGTTGTCTTGATTGACTCCCCGGTCAGAAAGGATCAGCAGGGTGTACCCATCTTCTATTGCCTGGCTAGCCTCATACCGAATACGTTTTAACGCATCGTTTAAGCCTGTTGAACCTGCGCCAGCTTCAAAACATGTTGATATCGTTTTTGCTTTTACTCCAGGTTTATCTGATGCTTTGATTTTAGCCAAATCAGCATTTCTTAAAATCGGGTGATCGATTCTCAATGTACGGCAGTGAAGTGGTGTGGTTTCAAAAATGTTCAACCGTCGACCCGCTGGGATTGCAAATTGTGTGACTAACTGTTCCCGAATCGCGTCAAGTGGGGGATTCGAAACCTGGGCAAATGCCTGCTTGAAGTAGGAGAATAGGCTCTGAGGCCTGTCTGAGAGGACAGCAAGGGGTGCGTCATCGCCCATTGATCCTTGGGGTTGGTGCCCGGTTATAGCCATCGGGCTAATAAGCATGTGAAGATCTTCACGTGAGTAACCAAAAGCCATTTGACGCTTTATAAGATTCTTCATGTTGGCTTTTGGGACATTTTTTACGGCAGGTAGTGAATCCAGAGTTACACGGTTTTCTTCCAGCCACTGTCCATAAGGATTTTGTTTGGCTATTCGTTCAATAACTTCTTGTGGTTCGACAATTCTTTGCTGCTTGAAATCGATCAGAAACATGCGACCTGGTTCAAGGCGTGATCGATATTTAATTTTTTCAGGTTCAATATCTAGTACGCCGGTCTCTGATGCCATTACGAGTAAATTATCATTAGTTACCGTGTATCGGAATGGTCGTAGTCCATTACGGTCTAGTACAGCACCGACAGCATTACCATCTGTGAAAACTATCATCGCTGGACCATCCCAAGGCTCCATAATATTGCCGTGAAATTCGTAGAAATCCTCAACTTCTTGCGACATTGATTCGTGCCCATACCATGCGGCAGGCATCAGCATCGCAGCTGTGTGTTCGACTGACCTTCCTGTCATTCGAAGCAGTTCAAATACATTGTCCAGAGATGCAGTGTCTGAGGGGTCATCTGATTCACAAATTGGTGTCAACTGGTCGATCTGGTCGCCAAACAATGGTGATTCAAGGGAACGTTCTCTAGCTTGCATCCAGTTTCTGTTTCCTCGTACGGTGTTGATTTCACCATTGTGCGCCAGCATCCGGTAGGGGTGAGCCAACTTCCAAGAACCAAGCGTATTGGTCGAGAACCGGGAGTGTACGATCCCAAATGCACTCATCATGCTTTGGTCTTCTAGATCTTTATAGAACTTGCCGAGTTGATCGACAAGTAGCATGCCTTTGTATATCAATGTACGCGATGACCATGAGCATACATAAAACTCCCTGAGAAGCGTTTTGCGTGTTTCTGGATCAGTATCGTTATTGAGCAGCTGTTTTTCAGCGGATTTTCTGGTTAAGTACAACGTACGTTCAAAATCATCTCCTTTAACGTCATCTGGTGCGGAAACAAATAGCTGGGTGATTTTTGGCATGATAGAACGCGCTGACATGCCGATTACGTTGGGGTCAACTGG
>MDTE01146753.1_pt1 | contig 24376 bp, 20 predicted proteins | sample 811231 | NCBI WGS metagenome assembly MDTE01 (sample SAMN05326651, study PRJNA326480) | marine metagenome | isolation source: seawater | place: Indian Ocean: Red Sea | collected 2010 | reverse complement strand
ATGGCGAGTCTTGTCTATGGTGCATGGGTATGTATGGGACAGACCAACCTGAAACGTCTGGTCGCCTATTCTTCAGTGTCCCACATGGGATTGGTGTTCCTTGGCATTGCTACAATGCAACCAATCGGAATAGCTGGAGCGATGTTCATGATGCTCGCACACGGTGTAATTTCACCTCATCTGTTCGCTGTATGTGGTGCATTCAAGCACCATTACCACACGCTTGAGATCGGCTCGATGCGTGGTATCGCTAAGTTCTCTCCATGGATGGGTGGCCACATGATGACTGCTTGGATGGGAAGTCTCGGCTTGCCTATGATGGCTGGATTCGTGGCCGAGGTAGTCATCATGATTGCATTCTGGCTGACCTTCGGTTGGTGGGTCATTCTACCGGCATTAACGCTAATCATAACTGCAGCATACTACCTTTGGTCGATGCAGAGAACAATATTCGAGGGTGGCGATGAGGGTCAGTTGCCTGACACCCTACATGATGACCCGGTTGACATAACCTGGCATGAGAATCTGGGGATGTTCATCTTAGCCGGTCTTTCAGTACTCCTCGGTGTCTTGCCATTCCTCTTCTTCGACATGATGTCGTCATACGCCTCGACCTTTGTCGATGGCTTCGTGCTTGAATTGCTTGGGGAGGTACTTCCATGAGTGCTCTTTCCTTGTTCGCTGACCCCGAGACCGCAATGGTCCTACTCCCTGAGTTCACCTTGGTGGTTGGTCTGGTGCTAATGGTTCTCGTGCCTAATCTTGGCCGTGCGACCTTCAGACTCCCAATTCCCAATACCAACATCCGCTTGCCATACTTGCTGGGAGGCAAGAGGTTCGCGTTCACCTCCAACCCGAGGATGCCGGGTATCATCTCAATGACCACCCTGCTGTTCGCGGCCGCTTTGGCCCTCTGGAGCCAGATGGAGTCACCTCTCTCTGAATACAATGTTTGGTGCGTGACATCGGCTGGCGAGGCATATGCCTCGTGTCAAGGGATGGTAGATCCATCGATTCTCAAGGTAGATGGATTCAGTCGATTGATGGAGATTCTCTTCTTCGGTGCCCTCGCACTATGTAGCATCGCTTCGTGGAACAGGATTCCAGCGACCCCTCGCTTCCTAATCAGTGCCGACAAGTTGCGAGGAGAAGAGGAGGACATCAGAATTGCACAACTCCTCAACAACCGCCGCCAGGTCGACTTCCACCTACTATTGCTGATGGTAGGTCTCGGAATGGCAGTCGTTGCTCTGTCGAGCGATCTGTTCCTGATGTTCGTAGGACTTGAGTTGGCAAGCCTTGCTTCCTATGTTCTAGTCGCTTTCCTGAAGGAGGAGAAGACAGGTCCAGAGGCTGGAATGAAGTATTTCATAGTCGGTTCAGTGGTCTCTGCCGTTGGTCTGTACGGAGCGAGTTTACTCTACCTATGGAACGGTAACCTGAACCTTGCTGACCTCTCACAGTCTTGGCAGGCGATGGAAACGATTGACCCGATGGCACTTGTAGGAGTAGCCTTCCTTCTGGTCACCATCGGATTCAAGGTCAGCGCAGCACCATTCCATCTGGCAGCACCCGATGCTTATTCGGGCGCCACAGCACCAGTTGCAGGTGTTCTAGCGACCGCATCCAAGGCGATGGGCTTCATCGTCCTACTACGTGTACTAGTGACAATCACCCTACCTGAATCGGGAGAGGCGTTCTGGGTTCCAGTCGTTGGTCTACTCGCTGCGGTGACGATGACTTGGGGTAACCTAGCTGCACTTTCGAGCCGCAACACAAAGAGAATGCTCGCATATTCGTCGGTAGCGCACGCCGGCTACCTATTGGCAGCCGTGGCTGCACTTGGGCTCAACATAGAGCGCGCTGGAGATCACAGTGTCCCCCATGTCATCTTGGCAGCCATGATATTCCACTTGGTGGTGCTTGTGCTATTCAAGCTCGGTTCGTTCCTAGTTCTAGGAATGGTTGAGGCGAAGGGCGGCAAGGGCAAGTTGGATGACTTGTATGGACTTGCTAAGCGTGAACCACTCATCGCCACCGCACTGTTCGTGTTCATGCTCTCTCTGGCCGGTGTACCGCCGCTCTCAGGATTCCTCTCGAAGTTGCTTCTGGTCAGCGGTATAGTGGACGCTACTGTTCACAACACGATGACTTTCGAGGATGGCATGTTCGATGCACTTCGATCACTGCACTGGGTGTTCTACCTCGCCTTGCTAGTCTTCTTGAACAGCGCTCTCTCATTGTTCTACTACCTGCGAGTGGGTTGGGTCATGTTCTTTGAGGAGCCACCTACCACTAAGCGCCTCTCTTATGCTCCATACCTCAGAATCACCGTCATGTTGTGTCTTGTCGGAACTCTGGCCTTCGGTCTTGGTCCACTGGCAGATCATCTGATGATCTTGGTTAGCAACGCTGCAGAGTCGTTCTTCTCATAGTGAGTGGGGCTTTCACTGCAAATCGGTGACTATTGTTGCCACAGACTCAAGCACTTTGAGTGGTAGAATTTGTCCACGCGAGTACATTCTCTTGTCAGAGTCCTCTAGATTGCGTCGTGAGTGCTTCTCATCTGCGTCACGCTCTCGCTTGACTGCCTTCCACAGTGCCTTGGTCTGACAGAGGTAGAGGCGTTCGGAGTTCGCCATCACCCACCATTCAGCGTTCTTGCGGGCAATCCCAAACCCGGATGCCTTCCATCTTGAGTCTCTATCGGCGCGTTGTTCCAGTTCAATGAAATGGGCATCAGTCTGCAATGATAACTCGTCGAATCGAATAGCAATCTTGCTTCCGTCAGGCGCTTCCATGTCCCATCCTTGGTTCTTCGTTGAGCCATCGAGATGCTTCCATCCCATGCGTTCTGCGATATCTCGTTCGCGTCGCAGAATGTCGTCGCGCACCTTGGTCATCGACAGTCGAAGGTGGGTGTCGAATATGAGTGACTCGCTGCTCTAATCCGTCTTCTCGGGTCGCCAACCGTTTATGAGGGGTCTACTGGTCGCAACAGATGCATGGGTCGAAGGCGCGAAGAGAAGGTCGACACCGAGTTGCTCGCAGCTATGGAGGGCGATGAGAAAATTCGCGTTAAGGTTCCCAACGAACGTGTCAACGAGATGTTCGCCATTGCCGACCAAATTCTAGGCGGCCGTAGGATTCGAGCAATATGCGCCGATGGTGAAGAACGTCTATCCAGAATTCCAGGTAAGATGCGCCGGCGCCAGTGGGTTAGGGAAGGCGACCTAATCATCATCCAACCATGGGATTTTCAACCATCCAAGGCCGATGTGAAGATGCGTTATTCGAAGACTCAGGCTCTCTATCTCTCAAGAAAGGGCGTCCTGCCCGAAATAGTCGATGTGTTCGGCATGTCGGAAGACGATGGAAGCGACGATGACGGTATCTGGGACAGTGGTTCCGATGAAGCCGCCGAGAAGCCACAGGAGGCCGAAGAGGCTGAAGAAGAGGATGACGACGATGACGTCGACGACCTCTTTGAGTGAGTTTGCCTCTTGGATCCCACGAGGAGGGGTTCCCAATCGCTCGTAAGAAGTCAGGCAAGAAAGGCGCTGACAAGCGCGAGTGGGTCGACCTACTGGAAGAGCAAGCCGCTAACCGAGAGAGCGACTTTGTCGAGCAGGATTGGTCAGAATACGATGGCGACGACATCGCTGAGACGATTGAGGAGGTAGAGAAACAGGTCGATAAGTCGCTCTCCAAACTTGACAAATCATCTTCAAAGTACCACTGGATGAAAGAGAAGCGCTTCGCCAATATATTTTCTGAGATTGAGGGACGACTGTCTGGTGCCCTTGGCAAAGGTCAGTTCCACTGGGTCGACCGCCGCGTCTTTGACGAGGTCTTCGATCAATCGACTCTACTTGCAATCTACAAGTTGATGCAACAGGATCACCTAGATACCTTGGAGTGGCCAGTGGCTAGAGGTAAGGAAGCACATGTATTCCATGGCCTGACCAACGAAGGTGCGGTTGCGGTCAAGATATTCCACACCTCAAACGCTGTGTTCAAGGGTTTGATGCAGTACATCGAAGGAGACCCCAGATTCGGTGGTTTGCGACGCCGTCATCGTGAATTGGTTACTGTGTGGGTTCAGAAGGAGAGCCGCAACCTCATCCGAATGAGGAAGGCAGGCGTCCGTGTCCCAGAGCCTCTAGCTTGGAACAAGAATGTGCTAATCATGGACTATCTTGGCGATGACGAAGGTCCTTCACCTCGTCTCCGCGATGTCAAGGTTCCTGATCCGCAGGCAGTCTACGATGATTTGTTGGAGCAACTTCGATTGATTTGGCAGGAGGCTGGTCTCGCTCACGCCGATTTCAGCGACTACAACATCATGTGGCATGAGGGTGAGACTTGGATAATCGATGCAGGTCAAGCAGTCATGCAGAGCCACCCCAGTGCGAAGGAGTTCCTAGTGCGTGATGTTGAACGTCTAGTTCAGTGGGCCAATCGCAACGGATTGAATGTTGAACTAGCCGATGCCTTGGTACATGTCGTCGATTGAATCGATCCGTAGAATCGATGCTAGGGTTGAAAGAGGCCTGTCAGGTCGGGCGAGTTCGATGGAGGCGACGGTTCGAGTTCCGATGGACAGGGTCGGGGTGTTAATCGGCAAGGCTGGCGAGACTCGGAAGGCGCTCGAGAAGTCTGCCAAGGTATCTATCGATGTTGACTCGGAATCGGGTGAGGTGTTGATTGTCTGGGATCCTGCGAAGAGCGATCCAGTACAGGTCATGAAGGTTCCAGAATTGGTCAAAGCGATTGGCCGCGGGATGGCTCCCAAGAAGGCGCTACGATTGTTGGCAGATGATTGCTACTTCCAGATGTATGACATGAAGGACTATGTCGGCAAACAAGCTCTACAGCAAAAGAGGATGCGCGGTCGCCTAATCGGCTCAAATGGTAAGATTCGCCGCTTCATCGAGACTAACACCCAATGTGAGATGTCCGTTTATGGTGGAACGGTGGTTTTGATTGGTGATGAAGAGGGGTTACCTCTTGCATCCAACGCGGTTGAGAGAATTCTGCGCGGTTCCGAGTTCGGCACCGTCATCAAGTTACTAGAGAAAGAGAGGCGTGAACAGAAGATGGCCTCCCGCAGGCTTGACTACTATGAGGAGAGGGATTCTGAGGATGGTGGTGGATTCCAAGATTTGGTTCCTGGATTTGCCGAAGCTCGTCGCAGGAACCGACGCTACACCTCTTCGCATGTCGATCTCGATGACGAAGAGGCAATCGAGGACATGATGGAACTAGCCGAGGACGAATCAATCACTTATTCGGAAGAGTGAGAATCCCTTCTTTGGATCCACTGCCAGTATGCACCCGCCAGCAGCACCATGACCAAACTTGGTGCAAAAGAGGTCACGGCGCCGACCATTCTCTGAGATGCTCCTTGAACCACCATGTATGCTGCGTTGTTTCCGTCGTCACGCTCAGAGATAGCATCGTTCGGGTCTACAGTAACTCTGACATCGTACTCACCTTCATTGTAGATAGTCATACTCCAGATTATCACTTCCCGGCTGTCATAGAGAGCGGTAGCGGGTAGAGTACGAGTCTCTATGGCCGTCCAACCATAGTCGCTTGATCTGTCGGCAGGGGCGGTCTCTAACTTGACGGTAACAACCCCTGCGTAGGGCTGGTTGCTGGTTAGAGTCGAGGTGATGTTGACAATACCACTTGACCCAGCGCGGACTACCAACCGGTCGACAGTGGCGGATTCCCAACTGAGATCGAGATAGGGTAGAATTGCGAAGTGTTGGGTCGGTGAGTTACCGCTGTTGGTCGCATTATCGACCATTACAGCTCTCAATGAGAGGTACTGTCCTTCTTTGGTCGACCAATCGATGGTGCTGGCAAGGGTGACTTCAAGGCCGTTACCGACATCTATCCAACTACCTGTTACATCAGGAGTCTCACCAATACCATCACTATCGAAACCGTACTGGATTTTGCTAGCAGTCAGAGAGATACCGGAGAAGGCGTCAGTTGCCTCAACCGAGACATCTACCCCACCAGTTGTTGATGTTGTCAATTCTGGAACGAACCAACCACCGGCAACCGGCGCAGTAGCGTCGACATTGACCGTTCTCTCGATGGGGTCACCCGCATTGCCCACATTGTCTATTGCCCTGAATTGGATGATCCTAACACCTTCCTGTAAGGAGATGCTTCCCGAACCGCCGAGGCCTACTGAGTTCCAGGTACTATCAGCTGAGTCCCTTACTTCGTAGCCGGCGATTCCACTGCCACCCGCATCTGTAGCTCCATTGAATAGGTTGGAGAAAAGAAGTACTCCCGCATTAGTCCAGCCACTACTGATGGAGAGCGTAGGGGTTCCGACCGTTGGCCCAACCGTGTCGATACCAATGTAGCGAGTCTCGCTGTCACTGTTGCCCGCTGAGTCATAGACAGTCAACTTAGGACTCCACTTGCCCTGTGATGGGAAGGAACCGGTTGTCCAGTCCCAGCGGTAGGCTAGGAAACCCGGTCCGTCGTTCGAAGGGGTGCCTGGCCCAGGTACATCAGTCAGTGCAGCGTGTCCAAGGCTTGCGTCTGCAGCACCCCAAGTGAAAGTCAAGGTGCCGTCTGCAGGGGTAGCATACCACGCTCGGCTGCCGACCGAAGTACCAGTTCCGTAATCCGGTGTCGGTAGTACGAATGTCAAGCCAGTGGGAGCGGTGTTGTCAACGGTGAAGTTCGAACCTTCGGTGATTCCGGTCGTTCCCTGGCTGTCAAACCCTTCGACACGTAATTGATAGTCGCCGTCTGTGACACTAGAGGAATCCCATGTGAAAAGCCAGGAATCGTTGGAGGTCAGGTTGGTCAATTCAGTCCAACTGGAACCGTCCCCTAGGTCGACCCTCGCAGCGTCTAAACCGGTTGTACCGGCCAAAGCGATTGTTATGCTTCCACCCACTATTGCATCTTCAGAAGGTCCAGAGGAGAATGTTGTCTGATTCGATTTAGCGGAAGCCGCTGACGATTCGATGAGGGGTGCCATAGATAGCAGTAGGAGGGAAGCGAAGAACAAGACCGACGCTACACGCCTCATGGAGAACGAAGGGATGACGGCTAGCCTTATCCTTCAACCCTTCTCCTGCTCCCGCATCACGCATCACTTTGTGATGCGGTGGTGATTGTAGCAATCATCCGCGTAAGGGTTGAAGTGCTAGGTGCACTCTCGATTGCCCATGCGCCGGGTGCGAACGACCCTTTTGGCGGCCATGATGCTGGCCGTATTGCTAGTTCCATTCGCTGCTTCCGAGTCTGCCGGCAATGTCCAGTTCTCGGCGGATAACATCATCTTTTCACCCAGTTCTCCGACCGAAGGTGATGATGTTCAAGTCAAGATCACACTTTCCAACCAAGATGTGTCCGAGATAACTGGCGTCGAAGTGACCTTTCACCCAGATAGCATCTCAAACCCCGCTTTCCACACCCAGACAGTCAATATTCCAGGAAGTGGCAACTTACAGGTAACAGGTGTGTGGCAATCAATCACTTTCGGCTCGCACACAGCCTTCGTGGTGGTAACCCATTCCGGTTCAACAGCTAATGTCTCAAAGCAGTTCCAGGTTTCTGGTTTGGCAAATTTTGTCCCCTCAAACCTCGGCATTAGTCCCTCTAGCGACATCCGCCAAGGCGATGTCGTGCAGGTGTCTGTGACGGTAGCTAATGACGGAAACCTAGAGGCAGGAACCAGTCATCTGCTCTTCCAACTCGACGGGCAGTCGCTGAACGAAGTGACAGTACCAACTCTACCAGCCGGCCAGAGCACAGTCGTCAGCACGACATTCAACGCCCCCGCACCCGGTTCACACACCCTCGAAGTGGTGGCTAATTCACAGAACGATGGTATCGAGGAGAGTGATGTATCGGACAACACTTTCGGACCACTGACTTTCACCGTTTCGAGTAACCCGGATTACCTCCACTATGGTGATCCAGAAGCAGTGGTCACGGTAACTAGTTCACCAGATGCTTTGGGTGGGCCATGGACACTCTCAGGAGATATACTACGCATGGGTGGTTCGGGAACCAGCAACCTCAGCAATGGTATCTATCTTGTACAAGGTGAGACTCAGATTCTAGTCAGAGAGTTCACGACCGAGTTTACAGATTCCAACCCACTAAATTCGTGGCAAGAGGTGTTAACAGAGAACGATCTCAACTTGCCAGGCGCTGGCACTTACACGCTCCGCATCGAGATTGACACATCGCGGCAGGTGCCACAATCGATTCAATTCAATGATTACATCGATACCTCAATCCAACTACACTCTGAGCCTAATGTTGCTGTATCACCACACGCAGCCGCTTCGGGAGACTCGTTCACATCCGGTGAGTCGGTGTCGTTCAATGTCACTGTGACCAACACTGGAATATTGCCAGTCATTGGTACGCTGACAGCTACTTTCGACGGTGATAGCTTGACTCCGCAGCAGGGATTGGCGATTCCAGCAGGGGAGGAGAGAACCTACTCCTTCCAAGCGGTGGCATCAGGAACGGAAGGTAGGCAACTCCAGTTCATTGCCAACTGGGTGCCGAATGCTGGAAGCTACGACGCCGATGCTGGTGACAACATAGCGTTCGGGAGTATCACCCTGCACAGCGATCTCAAACTCAGATTCATGACAGAGACTGAGAGTTGGACTCCTTCTGACTCAACACTAGTGGTCGGTACCGAATACACCTACATCATCGAAGTAATTGCAGATGAGGGTAGTGGTTCGGAAGAATTCACTTGTCAGGACTACATCAAGCGAGTAAACCTGAGCACAGACGAGTTGTCTTTCGGTTCAGTAGGAGCAAAGAACTCTATCATCTGCACTTTCACCCCTCAAGAGGCAGGTCCTTTCGAACTATGGGTGATTCCCGATGGTTCCTCAGTTGGGACTTGGGTTAGTGCGTGGTCTATTCAAGCAACATCTAACCAGGGATCAGGCGAGAGCACCTCGAACGCCGATGGTACGAGAACGCTCCTAATCTTCGCCGCCCTTGCTTTGCTCGCAGTTCTGATTGCTGGATTAGTGCTTTCGAGAATCCGTGACGACGACACCGAGCGAGAGACCTTTGAGTACTGTCCATCGTGTGATGGTGAGATTGAGGGCGACGAGGCGACTTGTCCACACTGTGACTTCGACCTAGCGACCGGTCTTTCACAGTTCCACGATTGCGCCGAGTGTTCCTCTTCTATACCAGATATGATGGAGCACTGCCCCTACTGTGGTGCACCTCAAGATATCTCGACATTCTATGAGAAGAGAGAGCGCAGGGAGCGCGTTGTCGAGGATATCGATGAAGAGACAGACGAGGAGGATGATCAAGACGAGATTGTCCGCGGCAGCGAGGGGTATGACGATGCTATTTCGGAATTTGGATACGATGCTGACCGCCTTGAATCGGAATGGGACGAGCGCCTTGAAACGGCTGAGTCAGAAATCGACGAGGCACAGGCTGAGCGAGAGAGACAGGAAGAACTCACAGAAGAGGAGGAGCAAGAGGAGTTTGCTCCGAGCCAGTTGCGCGAGTCTTTCGAGGAGCACCGTGCTGATCTCGACGAAATAATTGGTGACAAGAAGAAGCGTCGCCATCTGAAGGACGAAGAAGTCGAGTTCAGTGCTTCCGATGCTGACATTCGCAAGGACATCTACGAGCTGACTGGCGAGGAGGGAATACTACCAGGCGAACAGGTCAATGTTGAGTTCATCCCTGACAACACTGTAGTTGGTAACGAGTTGAAGGAATCCAGCCAAGTCACAGACTTCACAGTTGTTGATACCGATGATCCGGTTGCCAAGATTACAGAATCGGAGGAAGAGCCTGACTCGGATGTGGACTCTGGTGCTGAAGAAGAGAAGGCAGGCCGCAAGCGTCCACGCCGAGCACCCCGTCGAAGGAACAAGGAAAGCGACGAGTGACCTTCAAGACTCCCGCTTACTTCCGCAGTCATGCCTGAATGATGACTAGTGGGCTGCCGATACCATTGACGAGCCCTATGAGTGCTGACAGGCAAAATCACTCTTACCACAAGCGGCTTTGCGTCGGCTTCAAATGAGAATAGCAGGTGAACAGTATCCATGGCAACGATGCGCGGGTTCGTCTACCTGACTATCTTGCTTTTCTTCTCATCTAGCTTATCCGGTTGCCTAGGGCTGGTCGTCAGCCGTGAACTGATGGAGTGGACTCGTGGTGTTCCAGAGACCGACGATAGGGTGCAGGCCTTCGGTTTCAACCACACTTTCGACTCCGCAGATCCGTCTGATATTCTGTACAATCCACAGCCGCACATGATTCCAATTGATGGTGAGGTTAAGGAAATGCGCATATTCTTCCGTGTACAGATGGACTTCAGTGAGGTAGCAGGGATGGAGACTAACAACTTCACCAGTGCCGTTCGATATGTCCATGCTAGACTATGGGAGCCAGATGCCAACAAGAATACAGAGACTCCTTTTTGGGAGGAGAATGCAACTACAGAGAAGTACCCACCCGTGCAGAGATTGTTCCCTCCGTTCAAGGAGGGTGTATGGGAGTTGGAGGTCGAGGCACAGGGTTATGGCTTCGACACACCGATTGAGCAGTTCTCTTTCCACGATGAGTTCGAGGTCTCAGTCTCGATAGTTAGGCCATGCATCGTGTTCCCCGAAGCGGGACCAGATGATGAGTGCGTACCCGTCTAGACTAGACTCTCTGGGCAGCGATGCCGTCGAGAGCAGTTTGCACATTTTCCAGTTCGTTCGTGGTTTCGCTTAGCTCCTCCCTCTACCATCAACCTCTGGATTGTTTGGGTTTCGTTTTTCAGAGTCTCCTTTGCTATTTCGTCCCATGTGATCTTGTGTAATGATTCAGAGCCGTAGCGGAGGATTCCGTATGGCGTCTCGTTATTCGATACCTTGGATACTAGATGCATATATGCGAGTAGCTGAATTCTGTGGCTCTCATATGGAGTTGCTGGAACTTTTCCGGTCTTCTGTTCCACAGGAATGAACTCGTTGTCTATGATTACTATCTGGTCGGGTCTACCTCTCAAACCCGTTTCACTGCAAAGTAGCAAGTCAGCGTCCTTTTCCCCATCACTGTAAGCTAAAATTCCACCTTTGTCGATACCTAAGGCTTCCCTACTTTGTACAGCTTCGCTAGTTGCGGAGATGCCTCGATGTAGTTGAGCTGCGGCGAACAGAGTCCAGATGATGGTAGCAACCAACAGCACGAATGCCGCTACGGAACGATCCTCTGCCATGTAGAGCGAGATGCCGTGTAGGGCGATAGTAAGGCTAGCAAGAATGATACTGAACTCTGTCGTGCCTCCTGTCAACCAACCTGAACCAGTCTCCCCTATATCGACAAGTGATTTCTCAGAGAGTTCAATTCCTTCCTCGTTGGGTGGTTGAGCGAGTCCAAATGGGTAGCCAAGGTACTGCCTCCAAGGTAGAACGAGAAGAAGGATAGCCAGAAGCAACCAGACGCCAGAGAGAAGGAGCAGGTAGCGCGCCAACCTTTGGACATTGATATCGGCAATTACACCCTCGTCAGCAAAGAAGAAAGCACCAGTATCCACGGCTAAGGTGATGACTATGGCAAACCACCAGGTCCAGACGACCATTTCTCGTCGCGCTTCTCGATCCTTTTGTCGGTAATCCAACATTGACTTATGGATATCATCGTGCTTCACCATGCCCCGCTCGATTGCGTCGCCCTTACCGCTGACGCCCTCTCTCGCTAATTTCCAGGAAAGTGGACAGTACTTGTGCCGTTCCAAGTCACTGGCTGATACGGGTAGCGGGATTCCCTCAACATCACGCCAATATCCGTCGTCGCCCTTAGTGGCTCCTTCGAAACGCGAACTTGACTTCAAGTCCGGAGCTTCGCTTGCGCCCATACCTCAAACCGAAGGCAGTATTACCAAGAGTGTTGTGCTGAATCGAGCGTCCTCAGAAGGAGGATTCCCAATCTTCTAGCTTCTGAACATGACTCCAAGTGGCATCGTCCATTTCACCACGCCCTTTGAGAACTTCACGAGATAGAAGCCAGTAGATCATAGCTAGACTACGTCGTCCCTTGTTGTTGGCAGGTATGCAGAAGTCGACATTGCGGAGATTATTGTTGGTGTCACAGATACCGATGACTGGCATGCCAGATTTGACAGCCTCTGAAAGTGCCTGAGAATCAGCTTGAGGGTCGGTCACAAAGATGACTCGTGGCTCAATGTAGGTGCGTAGTTGAGGGTTAGTCAGTGTACCAGGGATGAAGCGGCCAACGATGTGGCGAGCCCCAATCGCTTGTGCAAACCTACGGGCAGGGCGCTGACCGTATTGCCTAGCGCTCACTACTAGAATATCCTGAGGCTCATACTGCTGAATCATGTTAGCAGCCAGACGAACCCTATCGTCGGTCTTACGGACATCAATCAGGTGTAGAGTGGGGCCATCGGTTAGGATGTCTTTGATGAAGGGACGCATGTGCTTCGTCTTATGCTGGGTACCTATGTGGACCGCATTCGCTTCATACTCCTCGAAGGGTAGCAGTGGAGCGCTTTGTTCTGCCATTCGGCTCGGCGACCCGCCAACCATTCATAACCGCTTCTGTCAGCCTTTTGACTCATGTTTTCTCCCGAATCCCTCAAGTGTAGGTCATCGAGGGCTAGGTGATGGCAGTCGAGGTGGATGAGGTACCACTGTTCCTCGCTCCGATGGCGGGGGTCACCGACCTCGCTTTTCGATTGCTCGCAAAGGAGTGCGGTGCAGACTTCACAATAACCGAATTCACCGCGGCAGCGGCTCTCACCAGACTTGATGCGAAGAGTTGGCATAAGGTCGAGAGCGACCCCCGTGAGAGGCCATTCATACCACAGATATTCGGCGGCAATGTCGATGACATGGTTCGATCGACGGAGTTGCTTCAGGAAACTGCCGATATCATAGATCTCAACTTCGGATGCCCCGCTCCGAAGGTGACGCGACACTGTGCCGGTGCTGCGTTGATGGGGAAGCCGGACGATTTGGTCAACATGGTTTCCAAATGTGTTGAGGCATCCAGCGTTCCAGTGACGGTCAAGATGCGTCAAGGTACAGGCACAGGTCCTGACACCGTGATCGAGGTTTCGAAAAGACTCGAGGATGTTGGAGCAACCCGCCTCTGTGTACACGGGCGCACCTTACGGCAGCGGTATTCTGGCACGGCTGACTGGGAAACAATTCGCAAGGTTGTCGACGCTGTCGAAGTGCCAGTAATCGCTAATGGCGATATTATCGATGCTTCATCGGCGCGCGCATGTCTAGAAGCGACCGGAGCGGATGGTCTGATGATTGGTCGTGCAGCCATAGGAAGGCCGGAGGTATTTGCAAGAATTAAGCAAGATCTCGGCTGGTACGATGGCGAATTACCTTGGAGCGATACATGCGTATCATCGCGTTCTTGGGCGTGGAATAGGTACATTCACCTAGATGATGAGGTGAACCCTGGCAACCCTAGCCGCAACCGTGTCAAGCACGCGTTCTCCTTCACGAAGGGTCTACCAGGTGGTAAGGCGTTCAGAAGTGACCTTCACTCTGATCGCTCGCCAGCAAGGATGGCAAGACTCGTAGGAGAGTTCCTAGAACAAGTCGATTCCCAAGTACCACTTGCTTAGGATTCGCTACCATCTAGCTTTTGAGCCACCATGGCCAACCGGTTGAATGTGTCTTCAACTCGCTGTATGACATTGAGAGTCACCATGCTCCAGTTTTCTCCCGTTAGCCTGTAACCGTAAGGCAACCGTCCTCCAAGTAGATTCAGGGCTATCATCTTCTGATCCAGGTCTACATCAGCGAACAACTCCTCACAACGCGCTAGGTCGAATTTTCCTTCTTCCAGTGACTTGACGACCGACCCGGCCACCTGTTCATCGAGCCTCGATAGTCCACCTTTCTGCGTCAACCAAACTACACCTCGTCGTGCGTGTTGTGCGTTGAGGCCATCCCAGAGAAGGGAATCCATCCTGTCTTTGCGGAGTATCCTTTCCACCAACCCAGCCCTGCGGAACCTGTCGAATGTACGATGAAGTCTTGGTCGAGTAACATTGTGATCAGCTAGAATCTCGTCGAGTGATAGTGGTCTGCTGGCTTCTAGCAACCTGTCGAAGAGAACCCTAGCTAAATCATCGGCAGATTTAGCCCGCTTGCCCCTGAGCCCCATGTCGTCGAGGAATACAGAGATTGCATCTCCGTCACCATCTTGTGGCCCTCGTTCGCGTATCACTAATTCCAGCGGCAAAGCCTCTGCTTGATCTACCGCATCGAAGGAAATCTTACCAGTATGGAATGGAGCCACTTCTTCTAGCCTGAGACGAAGTATGGCAACGGCCTCCTTGGCAAGTACTTCGATAGCACCGGCGAGCGAACCGCATCGGAGAAAATGAAGTTGCCATCCTTCTTCACCTTGGGTTGATGTAATCAGTCGAGTTGAGTGCAGTCCCTTCAGATGGTGATGCAGTGCAGTCATACTGATTCCCAATGTCTTAGCGAGAGACTTTGCATCCCTACCTTTACTTGGATTCGCGAGGAACTCATCTCTGAGCAGTCGATGGAGCGCTCTTTGTTTTGCATCCTCGCCGCCAGTGTCGTTTCTCCTACGCACTAGACCGAGTGTGTCGAGCATCCATCCAAGAAGCATGTCAGGGTCTTCTACGCCAGTGGGGGCAGCGTGCTCAATAAGACGCAACTGCAACATCGGCCGTCTCGCGTAGAGAGGGGTTCAAAGTGGTGTTGTCGAGAAATGGAGAACCAGTACTACTTGTTGCGTATTAAGCGGCGACCGATCGCTCGTCAATCCATTCGTAATCCAGTGTTCCAGTTCTCAGTCCCTGAAGGTGGTCGGCTAGATCCAACTTGTGGTTTGCTAGGATTCCACGGCGACGCAGCACCAAAACTGCGCTGTTAACTGAGGCACGGCTTCTACCGACATCTCTTGCCAGCGAGGCCTGTGAGGGGGGAAGAGGCTCCTGCGCTAGTCTGGAGACGACTTCTCGCTGCACTGCGGAGAGTCCGACAGGAAGCATCTCTGCAGCTCGACTGTCACCGACCTTCATGTCACGTAGAATCTCAAGTTGGCTCGGCGCACCGGCGTAGTAGCAGGTTCGGCCGTTAACTGCCATCGTCGTAACAGTTCTTTGGCCTTGCAAGACATCGAGGTGGTGGCGGAGAGTTCCGTTGGCAACTTCGAGTTGACGCTGGAGTTGTCGATAGCAAATTCCAGGATTGCTCTCCAGTGTGTTCAGTATTCTTGAACGCAGTGGGTGTTCCCACGCGTTTCTACGTGGAGAAGAGATAGTACCCGATGCGAACCAATTCCATGGCATTGCAGCGACCGCTAGGGAGCCGATACCAGCAAGGCCGGCTACCCCTGCAGCGATTAGGGCATGACGCCCGCCGAACTGCTCTAGAAGTGCCATCTGGCAAGAATTGCTTTGACGCTCCCTCTTCTATGTGTTGGTCACACGATTAGAACTCATTCGTTCTCGATGACACTTCCATGACTGAGTTTCATGTATGCCACTAGTGGACTGAGTAACCTACCTGCTCGATTACCGTGAGGGGTTAGGCAGTAGGTCACCATGACGGGCGGCCCATCTTGGACGACACGATCTACAAACCCGGCTTCTTTGAGTGTGGTGAGTTTGTCCGAGAGGGTTCTACTGCTGATTCCAACGAGTAATCGTCGCAACTCGTTGAAGCGGCGATTACCGGCGATGTAGAGTGTGGCGAGAATTTCGACAGACCAGCGAGATGCGAACACGTTTAGAGCCTCGACAGCAGCTTCGACTTCCCAAGCGATGTCGTAAACAGTGTCATCGGATTTGGAGTGAAACAACTCCCGAACCTGCGTTCCAAGTCCTTGTGTAGCAGTTATTGCGTTTTGAATGGCTTCGTATTCCTCAGAATCGAGGTGCATGGGTGGTTCTGGCATCTTCAATCACCGGTGTTGCTGGACATATGTGGTGTAGTCAGTGCACTTAGATTTACCCATACTCACTTCACTATTGATAAATAACGGGCTACACCAGTGTAATAACTGCACTAGTGTAGGAGGTAAACCGTATGGACGAGTGGTTGAAGAATTGGGTAGATGAATTAGATGAAGAATACGAGAGGATTGAGGCAGACAAGCGTAAACAGTCCAGTAGGCGATTCGCGTCTTGGACATGGGTTAACACGCTAAAGAGGAAGGTGTAGTGTTGTTCGCTGATGTACTAGCAAAGTTAGGCGATCTCATGGTTGAGGGTGCGGATAGGATGCGCCCGCCTCGCTGGTGATTATTCACCACAGTATTCTGGGCGCCTTCCCTCGATGAGTGCCGACAGTCCCTCTAGGGCATCCTTGCTGTCGAAGATAGTCTCAAGCCGCTCCAGTTCAAGCGCGAGTCCTGCTTGTAGGTTATCTTTCGTCGAAACAGCGTCGTTGAGGAGTTCGCTCGCCATCTTGAGTGCCACTGGTGCGGTGCGCGAAATAGCGCGGAGTTGACGCGAGACATTCTTGTTTTCAGCATCGAAGCTATCAGGACAGCCTCCAGAGAGGATAATTTCCATATTTTCATCACTGTAGAACGAAGCAGCGAACTTTCCAATCGCGTTGTCAGCGTCGGCTGGAATTCCGGGGTACTTGTTATTGGGTTTACCAGTTGATTGGATTGAGGAGATAGTCGCATCTACCAATCCCGGTTCGACCAGATGGGTCAGAAGACCGAGTCCATGTGCGGTCATCGGATCGACGAAGTTGCCTGCAAGTACTGCCCACCTAGCGGCCGCAATGCCACAAATGCGAGGTGTTCTTTGTGTTCCACCAAGGCCAGGGTAAATTCCAATGCTGGTTTCTGGAAATCGGAACTGAGTTTTGCGGGTACCGATTCTGTAATCGCATGATAGGGCAAGTTCAAGGCCACCACCGAGGGCTAGACCAGTGGTTAGGGCGATAGTCGTCTTGTCGCTAGATTCCAATTTGTTGAGCACCTCGTGCCCGAATGCTGTGAAATCGTAGATGTCAGGGAATGAATCCGCTCGTACCTTATCCACGAAGAACTTGACATCGGCGCCTGCTACGAAAGCCTTGCCGGCGCCGTCCAGTACGATGGTGTCGACCGAGTCGTCGGCGTTGACTTCGTCGAGTGCGGATCCAAGTTGGGTGACCACGGTTTCGTTGAGGGCGTTCATCGCCTCTGGTCGGTTGATTTGGATGGTGGCTACGCCATCTTCGTTGTTGATGTCGATATATGAGAACTCGAAAGGTGTCGCCGTTTCGAGTCTCTCTGACCAAGCGGCGGGTAGGTCGAATTCTGCCAATTTAGCGTAAGCAGAGGCCATACGAGCCGCTTCAGAGATGCCGAGACGGTTGGCGACCTCGAAAGGTCCTCGTGCCCAGCGTAGACCCACCTTGGCACCGCGGTCAACATCTTCGAGTGAGCAGATCTCTTCCTCTACTATTTGACCAGCAACTGCGAACACCTGACCTAGTAGTCGCTCACAGATTATAGCCTCTGTATTTCCATCGCACTCGGTGTCTTCGCCAATATCCCACATCACACCAGATTCGACCAATTCTCTGAGATTCTGTGCGCCAGTATAGCGAGGGCAATCAAGTTGCTCGGCAAGGTAGTCTGTGGAATGAAGGGCAATTGGTGGCCCTGTAAGGTTCATCAAGGCGAAAGGCCCCATTCCAATACTGAATGCTTTACAGGCTACAGCGTCGATCTGAGCGGTGGTGGCTACTCCCTCTTCTAGCAAGAGACATGCCTCATTGAGCCAAGGTACGAAGAAGCGGTTGACAACGAATCCAGGTCTATCCTTGCAGATGATGACGACCTTTCCTAGAGTCTTACAGTACTGCACCGTCCGCTCGATAGTATCAGAAGATGTCGAATCAGCAGGTATTACCTCTATCAGCCTATTTTTCGCAGGGTGGTAGAAGAAGTGCAGTCCCACGAATTTGTCAGGCCTTCCGGTAGCTTCAGCCAGCGCGTTTACGGAGAGGGAAGAAGTGTTTGATGCGAGGATGGTATGTTCATCACAAACCTCGTCTAAGGTGGTGAACACAGCTGTCTTGATATCGAAGTCCTCAAACACGGCTTCGATTACCAAGTCGGTGTCTGCCTCGATATTCTCAGTTCCTACGACACCGGTAACTCGACCTTCAATCGCTTTCACTTGGTCGGGTGAGAAGATTCGGCGCTCGACCGCTTCGTTGAGGAAGCCAGAGATGATGCCTTGCCCCCGCTCGACCCATTGGCTCTCACGATCAACCATCTGAACCTCGAATTCCTCCTGTGCGCTCTTTTGGGCGATTCCGCTTCCCATGTTGCCGGCGCCAACTACTGCCACCTTCCGAACAGGTTCCATAGTGCTCTCGGGACGGGTTAGTCCCATGAATTGAACGGACTCCCGCTGACCTTCATTCTTCGTCGTCGATGCCGAACAGGTTGGCCAAGGAATCTGCTTGATTCTCAGGTCTCAGACCCATGGCCATCACATTTGCTTGTCCTGCCTTGGACCACGATTCACGGGTAGCTAGGTCACGGGATTTCTCAAGGGCAGAGTGCCACACTTGCCAGTCACCGCGTGGTAGTAATCTACCGCTGATACCATCTTCTATGGTGTAGCGGAAGCCGCCTTCGTCAACCATTAGAGCAGGCGTTCCTGCTGCTTGCGCTTCGATAGGAGTTAGGCCGAATGGTTCGTCGTAGGCGAGGCTTACCATTGCCAGTGAGCAACGTACTAGGGAAGCCAGTTCGGCATCAGAGAGTCGTGGTTCTATCGTGAGTTCGACCCCATGTTTCTCCGCGTGTTTTTCTATGCGTCTGAGGTCATCTGAATTTCCACCACCTACTAGTGACAGAGCCAAATTGGTTCCAGATAGCATGTTGATGGTCTCCCATGTTCCCTTGACATGGGAGGCGCGACCGATAGTGACCACGCGGTTTTCCACTATCTCATCGCTGTTACTGCCCCACTTTGATAGGTCAACGGTTGGCAAGAGGAGTCCCGCATCGATACCGTAAACATCTCTGATACGTTCTTGGATCCATGGTGAATTACCGGAAATCACCGCTCCACGCTTGCTTAATCCCTCTACATAGCGCCTGTCGCGTCGTCGCTGCTTACCCAGTAGGAAGTGAGTAAGGCTAAGACTTCGCTTCGGTGTCCCATCAATCTCTCTGTGTAGAACATCCTCGTACAGACCTCGGTGTGGCTCAAGACAATGGTAGTGAATTTCAATCTCTTTGGGAATCAAGCCTGTGATTTCCAGAGATCCTACTCCGCTAGTCAAGTGGATATAATCGATGTTAGCGATTACCTCTCTCAGGCCAGTGACTTGTTCGGTCAGGTCTAGCATCTGTGTCCAAGCAGTTGCAGCTCTTCTGCTAGCCAAAGCTCGCATTTCGGCCCAAGCTCCGCGAGGTACTTGGAAGGGACGAACAGGAGTAAGGTAAGGTATGTCAACAGCATCTAGGCGTTCTCGCGCCTCCTGAGGCAGGTTTAGGCTCGCTAATGTTACTTCGAAATGTTTGGTCCAAGCGGGTAGATTGTTCAGCAGATCCCTTTCAGCCCCACCAAATTGCTCGAAGGTTCCCTTGATCACGAGAAGCCGCGGTAGAGGTTTGGAACCGCCTCCCATGAACACTCGTCCGCTTGTTCGTTTAATATCGACACTGGCTCGCGGGAGTCATGGGAAGGCGAGTTCTCGTGGCACGCGGTGGGGCGCTACCCCGTCAGAGTGGGCTTGGCCGCGCGCATCACGAGTTTGTAGACCGCCTCAAATCAGGAGCGATTTCTGGCTATGATTTGGGAGAGGTCATCGAACATTCTCTCGACATCTCCCTTTTGCGTCGTTTGCTGAATCGCTGGTCGAGCCACCCTAGAAGAGTAGCGAAGGCGGTCAAGTCCTCTGATTGCGATTTGTTGCATATCACCGATCAGGAGCAAGCTCATTTGGTTCCGAAGTCGGTTGGAGTACCCGTCAGTGTGACGGTTCACGATCTCTTCCATCTACAACCAAGGGAGGTGCTCGGGATTCCGGTTGGTGACCAACAGGTAAGCGGCATCAGGAAACGGGATATCTCCAAGCTGAAGGAGGGTTTGGGGCGTGCTGACCTTCTGATATGCATATCAGAGGCTACAGCTGAAGAATGCAAGGAAATCTGGCCCGACAAGCGTGTGGCGGTGTTACCCCACGCGATTGATACCGAACCATATCGAATGCCTGGGGAAATTGGTTTGCGTAAGTTTGTCTTGTTAACGGTTGGTAGCGACGAACCGCGTAAGCGCCTTGATTTCGTTAATCAAGTCATAGCTGCGCTTCCGCCTGAGGTTCGCGAGGATGTCAATTTAGTCAAGGTCGGCAGCCACCTGAAGTTGTCAGACGCCGAACTAATTGCTGCTTACCAGCGTGCTGAAGCTCTTTTATTCCCATCTGCGGCTGAGGGTTTCGGACTACCAGTGCTTGAAGCAATGGCTGCTGGTACACCGGTGCTGTGCGCTGACCTCCCAGCTCACAACGAGGTGGCAGATCCATCGATGCTCCTCGTTGCCGATGATATATCGGAATGGGTCGAAGCGGTCGTCCAACTCCACACTTCATGGTCTGAGCGAGATGGGCGAGACCGTGAACCGAACGGCACTGCCATCACCCGCGCTCAACGGTTCAACATCGAGGATTGGGGTGAAAGAATCGCATCCGCATGGGACTCGATGATGGGTGAATGAGATGGATTGGAAGAAATTCTTGATATGCCCGACAACGATGGGCATCATAGGTTTCGTTTACGGCTCTTCGTCGATATGGTGGAGTATACTGTCGGGGGCATCGCTCTACAGTGCGCTGTTCGATTTTGCCTATGCGAGTATAGACTTCGCTTTCGCAGCTCGCTCTTTGGTTGGGTGGCTCGCATTCTTAGCGATAGTTTTGGTTTGCATGTCTGGGTGGATTGGGCATCACCTGAGGGATAGGGAGGGAGGTCATTGGTTCCGCCGATTCACCGCTTTTGTTATCGGTTGGGCACTCGCTCGCGCCATCATATTCCGTCTGCTTGACCAAGGATTCTTCCTGGGTGCGATTGTCACAATGCCATTCACTACGGGAGCTTTCATGCTTGCCGCAATCGTTGGTCATATCGCGTCCCACAAGAAGCTTTCAAGGGGTTTGGAAGGGGCGAAGGAGTATCCGATATCTGCTGTCTCGATAGCAACCGTATTGGGGATATCCCTTCTTCTCACCCTACCAAACCTGACCGCTATGGCAGGACTTCTCCCATCGCCGCCACCTAGGCCTGAATCTGGATACGGCAGTGCTGAATTTCCCTACGAGGTAAGAGAGCATGTTTTCTCAACGGAATATCCTGAGAGCATCACTCAGTGGTGGGATGAGGAATCACAGGAGTATGAGTGGAACATACATGTCTTTGTGCCATTCGGAATAGAAGAGGAATCGGTTGGTGTGGCGATTATGTTACATGGTCACGATGGTGAGGAGTTGGATATCTACCGGGACACATTGGAATCTTTGGCCGGACAAGGTTTGGTGGCGATATTCCCACAGTATGTTTCCGATATCGACTTGTCATCGATTGCAGAGGACTTCGAACTCACCTATGTCTTGGGGGGGTCGAATCATCCTCAACACGAACCGCGATTCAATATGGCACTGTATGGAGTTGACGCGGTGCTGGAGATGATTGCCAATGATTCAGAACTTCAATCAGATATCGGTGGCGCTACGATAGACACCGACCATCTTTGGATTAGTGGACATAGCATGGGTGCAGGAACACTGTTCTATGTTCTTGGAGCTGGCCTAGAGCGTGGTTGGGGTTCTGAGTCTCTTGTCATCAATCTGGAGGCTGCTTGGATACACGCAACCCAACCGCATTTGGACGGAAACATGTCCCTCTTACCAGATCACACACTGATTCATGTTGTGGAGTATGAGAGCGAGATAGTTGTAGACAAATGCGTAGGTAGGTGGCAGCACGCTCGCCTCCACGCTCGCGATGGAGCCTCTTCTCTACCCTCTGACCAAGTGCTCTTCCTCCTGATTCCTTCCGACTATCGTGGCTTTCCTAGATTGATTGCTTCTCATTATTTGCCTGCAGCTGTAGTAAGGGAATCTCTGGCAGATCAGTCGTACTACCCACGTATTGAGGCGCAGGCGGACTTCGTAGCTTCCTCTGCTTGGGGTGATGAGCCCTCAGCCATGGAAGCCAAGGAGTGGTTCATGCAGGAGGGGGAGATGACCAATCTTGGAGTGTGGTCGGACGGAACACCGGTTTATCCCATTGAGTTTATTCAGTCACCGCTGGAATTGGACGACGACAACCTCAACGCCTGTCCTTCTCCTGCTTCGTGAACAGTCGATTTCCGTCATTGATATCCAGAGTATCTTCAGCATTTTTCTATACTGCGTTTGAACAACTGCTTATAGCCTCAGGAAAGGGGGCATGGGCATGCTTCGTGTATCCGAGTTGACCAAAGGATTCGGCTCAGGTACGAATCGCTTAGAAGTTCTCAAAGGCATCAATCTTGAGATCGAACAGGGTGAACTTGTTGCACTGATGGGACCTTCAGGTTGTGGAAAGTCGACTCTGCTCAATATCATCGGTGGTTTGCTTCCAGCAGATACAGGAGAAATAGAGCTTAATTCCCGCAGTTACGGGTTGAAGAATCCTTCATCAGTCGTTGACATACGGCGCAATTTGGTAGGTTGGATTTTCCAGGATTTCCATCTCCTTGATCACCTCAGTGCACTCGACAATGTTGCAATGGCTCTGGAAATTTCAGGTGTCTCAACCAAAGAGGCCGATGAGCGCGCTAAAGCAGCATTAGCTAGAGTAAATCTTGACGATAGGATGGAGCACATCCCCGATCAATTGTCTGGAGGTCAGCAACAACGCGTTGCAATTGCTCGTGCGATTGCTGGGAATCGCCCCTTGCTCCTCGCTGATGAGCCCACGGGCAATCTAGACATCTCTTCAGGCGCAGATGTGTTGCGTTTGTTCAAGGAGTTGTGCCACGATGAAGAGAACCCAATTTCCATCCTGATGGTAACTCACGATCCGGACTTGGCTAGCCAAGCCGACCGCATGCTATTGCTACGTGATGGCACTGTAGCAGCCAGTGACATTCGCTCTGCTTGGGGTTTGGACGGCGAAGGAGGTGAAGAGGAATGACCTCTGATACCGAACAACAGGATGATATTGAGCGCCGCTCAATATTGGAAAAGGCGCTCGTCGTCATTGGTCCTCTTTCTCTATTCGTGGTTCTGTTGAACCTGTTCTATGGCTTGGGCAATTTCATGAGTGGATGTCCAGAAAGCCTCCATCCGACCTGTTCTACTAACAAGAAATTGAATTGGTTGGACATCGGAAACATGAGCCACTGGGAGGCCTGGAGCACCACAGGTTCGGTTGGTATTCCCGATGTGTTCCTTATTCTGATTAGCATTGCAATGCTTGTCATCGGTTTTTTGGGTGTGGACACAGATCGTGCAGAAAAAATGCGCAGACTTCGCGAAATCCTTGATTCAAAATTCGTGCGCCGTAACATTGAGCGCTTTCGAGATGCCCCTGACAACCTTCGATTGGCTGCGTTAGGTGCATGGCGAGGTAGAGAGAGGGGCATGGCGGTCTTTGCTGGTGTGTTCCTTTCCAGTTTGGTCATTACCACAGTTCTTGCATATGGCGTCGGTTTGTCACAAGCATTCTTCGAAGGATTTCTTGAAATCAACGCATTCGATGCTAAAGTAGAATTCAACAAAGCGCCCTCGGAAGATGGCTATGGATGGAGCAACGACACAGCTGATTTGCTTGAGGTATGTGACGAATTGGTCTCTATGGAAGAGTTCTCGGATTGTACTGTCGTTTTCGGGAAGAAAGGTCTTCACAGTTCGATTAGTTGGGGTAACGAGAATGTGTTCAATGCTGTTCCGTTGATGATGCAAGAAATAAGATCAGAAAATCCCGATCACACTTGGGATACAGAAGACATTTGGAGTTATCAGTACACAACAGGGCCACCTGTTGCTGATACCCGCGCAATCGCGTTGATGGGTCCCGGGGCGTTTGACGGCGTCATCGCCGATCGTCTTTCCGAGAATGTCATCAATGTAGAAGGAAACGAAGGTGTATGGAAAACTGGAGAAGAAGTAGCTGAAGAAAGAGGCGTTTACATTCCTTCAGATATTGCTAGTTTGTCTAATGCAGCAGTTGGTGACTCTCTTACAACCTTGAATTTCTCTTACACTTCTGATACCGCTTACCCCGGGGAAATGGAGGAAGAGGACTGCGCAGGTGAGATTCTCATCATCGCCGAAACCGGATTCATGCATTGTCAACATGT
>MDTE01182048.1_pt1 | contig 24379 bp, 30 predicted proteins | sample 811231 | NCBI WGS metagenome assembly MDTE01 (sample SAMN05326651, study PRJNA326480) | marine metagenome | isolation source: seawater | place: Indian Ocean: Red Sea | collected 2010 | reverse complement strand
TAAATTTGAAAACAGGAGAAATTGTATGAAAAAAGGCGGAGGAATTATGGGGATAGTTTTTGGTTCCCTAGCATTAATTGGCTCATTTATGGCAGTTTTATTTGGAGCAGCTGGTAGTGCACTTGGTGAGATTGCTGGAGATGCAGACGTTGCTGCAGCTGGAGGAGCAATAGCAACCTATGGATGGATCTTAGTACTAGTATGCATAGTTATTGTTGTTGTTAGCATTATGATCTTAAATAAAGATGATGCAAAAACACTTGGTATTGCTTTAGCTGGACTATCTGCAGTTGGAATTTTCTTATCACTAGGTAACGTGTTAACAATAGTATGGTTTGTTCTATGCCTTGTTGGTGGAATCTTAGTAATTGCCGATAAGGGAGCTGGAGAATCTCCCTCGGGTTAAACTTAGAGTATACAAATTAAAAAAGGAGGCATGCGCCTCCTTTTTTTTATTAGATAGCCCTGATAAATTACTTTATTTCGAACCTTCTATTTTTATATTATTTACCTAATATTTTTTTAGGCGTTTTTATATCAATCGTTCGAGGCTTTTTCTCTTCAGGAACGATTTTTTCCAATTGAACAGTTAACATTCCATTGGTTAGTTCTGCGCCCCTTACTTCAACATGTTCAGCTAAAGTGAACTGCTGCTTAAATGCTCTTTGAGCAATGCCTTGATAGACCACCTCATTACCATTTTGGACAACCTCAGATTTAGGTCCAGCATGCTCAATTGTTAATACACCTTCAGCAAGCTCAATGGTTAAATCTTCCTTAGACAATCCAGCTACTGCTATATCAATGAAGATGTCATTATCATTTCTTCTAAGATTATAGGGCGGATAAGATGAAGATCTATCTGCAGATTCTGATAGACGTTGTAATCTATCAAATAAGTTTTCAAACCCTAACACACGAGTGGTTAGGAACGGATCGGTAAAATTAAGTACCATAATAAGTCCTCCTATAGCGACTTTGTTATGTGCAACCTAATCAGGCTTGCACGGTTAGTTTATGTAGACCTCTAAAGCATCTACATCTTCTATATATGCACCTAAATAATAATTTCAATATTTCTTTTGCTAAAAGATTGAATCTTTAATAATCTGTGTATTATGAATACAGCTATTAAAAATATTTTATTACGCAATTCACACAGAGAATTAGCAAAACCTTACCCAAGTCCAGATGAAATGGAGATAGTGTATAAAGCAGCTTTAAGAGCACCCGATCATGCATGGTTAAAACCAACTAGGTTTATTCAAATTACAGGCTCTGGTATTGATAAACTTTCTCAGATATTTGTTCAGTTTGCACAGGATCATTTACAAGATACCACTGCAGGTATTTTGGAAAAATATAAACAGGCACCATTCAGAGCACCGATGATTATTGTGTTAATTGCTAAGGTCACTGATCACCCAAAAGTCCCAATAACTGAACAAATGTTATCCACTGCTGCAGCTGGTGAAAATATATTGTTAGCACTTAACGCCCTTAACTATGGAGCCATATGGCGCACTGGTTCTTTCGCATTGAATGATGAAATAGGTAAATATTTAGGATTAGAGGACGACCATAAAGTGCTTGGCTATATTTATGTTGGCACACCTATTGGAAAACCTAAGAAGTTGCCTGATCGGAACATAAGCGACCATTTAACTATTTGGGAATAGAATTTTTCTATCCTATCTATACAATAAGAATCTAATAGGAGTAAATTATGATTACATTACTTTATGCATCTTTGCTTGGAATACTAGTTATTTTCTTAGCCTACAAAACAGGCATGACTCGGTTAAAAGAAAACAACTTACTCGGCGATGGTAACTCGTCTTCAATGCTCCAAGCTATCAGAGCCCATGGCAATCTTATCGAATACTTACCAATCTTTTTAATTTTATTAGGCTTAATAGAAATGCAAAATGTTGCGGCATGGCAATTACATACCGTTGGATCCATATTTTTTGTTGGACGTATTTTGCATGCTTATGGAATGTACATATCTAGTGAAAGCACTCCTTTTAGGATGGCTGGAATTATATTTACTTGGATCAGCATTCTTGCATTGAGCATCAGTGGTATTACTTTATATATCAGCGCCTTAGGTGTTATTTGAACTTTTCATTAAAAATGGTATCTAATAGAGTATGAAACAATTATTGAGCATATTTTTCATATTAAGTTCTTTCATCATTTATGCAGAAGATGAAAAAGCTATAGAACTTAAAGATACGGTTTGGCAATTAGCTAAGAATGGCTCCAATAACCGTTTTCATGGTCAAGGCCAGGTCGTTTATCTTATGGCAGGCGATGCCTACAGAACTTGGCAAGCAAGACAATCACAAGACTGGGATCAATTTGCTATGACCGATAGTCGAGATCTGGAACGATTGATTAAAGGAGATGCAATCAAGATAGTTGCAACAAAATTTAATAACAAAGTTTTAGAGATTCAGCTATTATCAGGACCAGAAAAAAACAAAACTTTTTTTCTTATAAAAGAAGAGTTGCTAAAAAATTTTTTATTAATGGAGAATGGTATTGAGACAACTTAATCTATATTTTCTTGGCATAATTTTTTTAGTCACAAGTTGTGCCTATAACTCACAAAGACCGGATGTTGTTGATCGTTCAGTTGCTCAACGCATGCAAACCGTATTGTTTGCTACTGTGGTTTCGGTAGATAAGGTAGTTATTGAAGGTGACCGTGAGGTTGGTGCAGCCACTGGAGCAGTGATTGGAGCTGCTGCTGGTCAGTCCGTTAGTGATTCAGATATAGAATCAGGAGTTGGCGGCATAGTTGGAGGCTTAGTAGGCTCTGCTATTGGATCATCCATTGGTAATGCCGCAACTAGAAAAAATGCAATAGAATTACTGTTAGATCTAGACGATGGCAAAATGGTCTCTATTATTCAAGAGGAAAGCGATTATTCCTTTATGCCAGGACAAAGAGTAAAGATTATTAAAAGTGCAGGCAAATCAAGGGTCTTACCTCTTGAATGACGTCTGATCACTACATTACTACATACAATAAAGCACTCGATTTGATCTCAAGGCGGGAGCATTCCGCTTTCGAGCTAAAACAAAAGCTATATAAGCGTTATCCTGATCAAGATAGTGAGATTGAAGAGGTAATTCATAAACTCATTGAAAATAAATTACTAGACGATGCTCGTTTTGCAGAAATGTATACCATAGCCCGGTCAAAAAAGGGGTTTGGACCAAAAAAGATTGAATTAGAGCTTGTGCGCAAGCATGTAAAATCAGAATACATTTTTCAAGCATTGCAAGTAATTGAAGACTGGACCCAAGTACTTAATGATGTGCTAATTAAGAAGTACCATAACCAACCAATTAGAGATTATAAAGATCTTATGCAACGTAAAAAGTTTGTCTATAACAGGGGATTTTCTCAAGATCAAATAGAGTCTGTTTTATCTGAACCGTGATATTATAATTGGCTATGTCCTATGAGGTGTTAGCTAGAAAATACCGACCTTCAAAATTTTCTGAAGTTGTTGGCCAAGATCATGTTTTAAGACCGTTACAAAATAGCTTAAAAAATAATAAATTACACCAAGCATATATCTTTAGTGGAACAAGAGGGGTGGGTAAAACGACTATTGGTAGGCTTTTAGCAAAGTCGTTGAACTGCGAATCTATCTCCAAAGATGCTGAGCCATGTAATACATGTACTTCTTGTAATGAAATCATGGCTGGTAGCCATTTAGAATTCTTAGAAATTGATGCAGCATCTAAAACGGGCGTTGATAGCATGAGAGAATTGCTTGAAACAGCGCTATATAAACCTTCTAATGCACAGTACAAAATATATTTAATTGACGAAGTTCATATGCTTTCTAAAAGCAGCTTCAATGCTTTATTAAAAACGCTAGAAGAACCTCCACCACATATTATTTTTTTAATGGCCACTACTGAGATTGAAAAAGTACCAAAAACTGTTCTATCAAGGTGTTTACAGTTTAATTTGAAAGCCATTCCTCAATCCCTTATATCTGCCCACATAACTGAGTTATTAAAGCAAGAAAAGATAAAATCTGATCCGACCTCAATTGATCTAATTGCAGCTAGTGCACTTGGATCGTTAAGAGATGGCCTAACATTATTAGATCAAGCTATTGCATATGGAAATGGAGCTTTAAATGGCGATGAGGTCAAGGAGTTATTAGGAACAATTGATGATAGCTATATCTATGAATTATTAGAAAATATTTTTGTAGGTAATGGACAAGGCGCACATAATGCTTTATTTAAAATTACTGAACTGCAGGCTGAATACGAGATGGTGCTTAAGGCAGTAATTAATGCCATCCATGAAATCACTCTATATCAAGAACTCAAAGAAGTTAATAAAACAGAAATAAAGATGCTAGGAGGCTTAATTGATTCTCAATTACTTCAATTATTTTATGAAATCAGCATCAATTCTCTTGATAAATTTCATGTGCATCCAAATCCTTATCAGGCTTTGGAATTATGCATTCTCAGAATGTTAACTTTTGCTCATCTCAATTCATCAGATAATAACACTGATGAAAAAAAAAATTCTAAGCACCGACAATCACAGTTAAAGTCAACCCCTGTTTCATCTGTTAAAACAAAAATATCTGACGATATCCAGACACATGAAAATGACGATGATCATATTACAGATAAAACGAAAGCTGTTCAGTCATTCACAATGGATTTGCAGGATTGGAACAAAGATTTTTATCAATTAGAGCTGTCTGATGTAGCACAAGAGATAACTTCACAATGGCAATTGGATAAAGCTTATGAAAACACTCTAATATTTACCAGACCAAGAAATAGCATTGATTTAACTGAATCTATGATGGATGAGTTCGTTAGCTCTATTGAACAACAATTTAATATTAAACCTGAGATCAAGACTCATGAAGGAGAGGTTTCCATGTCTCCGAATATTTTGTTCAATCAAGAGTCAGAAAAAGAGATTGCGGCCTCCCACAAAGCTTTAAATGAGCAGCCAGTGATAGCTGATATTTTAAAATCATTTAATGGAAAAATTAATACGGATACAATAAAGACTAAGAAAACATGAACAGAGATTTATTATTTGAATTAATAGAGGCACTAACAATTCTACCAGGTGTAGGTAAGAAATCTGCTCAGCGCATGGCGTTATATTTATTAGATAAGAATAAAGATGGAGCTAAACATTTGGCTGCTATTTTAGGAGAATCTATAGATGCCATAAATAGATGTAGCCAGTGCAGACTCTTAACCTCAAAAGAGATCTGCCAAATTTGCATGGATTCAAGCAGGGATACTGCTCGATTGTGTGTTGTGGAGAATCCGTCTGATGTTTTAGCCATAGAGTCAACTCAAGGCTTCAGAGGTAGGTATTTCGTCTTAATGGGAAGATTATCTCCCATTGATGGTATCAGCCCGGAAGATTTAGGCATACCAACCATCATTAATAGAGTAAAGAATGAATCTATTGAAGAAGTGATTTTAGCAACCAGTTCAACTATTGAAGGTGATGCAACAGCTATTTACATTAAAGATCAACTGACAGATGTTAAAGTATCAAGAATCTCTCATGGCATTCCTATTGGTGGTGAATTAGAGTATGTTGATGGGAATACAATAGCTAAGGCTATTCAAGGTAGAATCGATCTTTGATATGACAATTAAATCAGATAAATGGATTAAAAAGATGGCAATGGATCATAAAATGATAGAGCCCTTTACAGAAAAGCAGATCAGAGATAGTGAAGGTCATCGAGTGATATCTTATGGCGTGTCAAGTTTTGGTTACGATGTGAGATGTGCAGATGAATTTAAGGTATTTACTAACATTCATTCAGCTACCGTTGATCCAAAATCATTCGATCAAGATAGTTTTGTCGATATCAAATCTGATGTATGCATCATACCTCCAAACTCATTTGCTCTAGCTAGAACTGTTGAATATTTCAAGATTCCTCGCAACGTTTTAACTATATGCTTAGGAAAGTCTACATACGCACGTTGCGGAATCATTGTAAATGTCACTCCTCTTGAGCCTGAATGGGAAGGGCATGTTACCCTTGAGTTTTCTAATACTACAACCCTACCAGCTAAAATATATTCAGGGGAGGGAGTAGCCCAAATGATCTTCTTTGAGTCAGATGAAGACTGTGAAACAAGCTATAAAGATAGGCAGGGTAAATATCAAGGTCAGACCGGAGTAACCTTACCCAAAACTTAATATTTCTTTGATTGTTAGCGTCATTTCGCCATCATCAGGATCTTGATTGGTTACTTGCATAATTAAAAAATCTAACTCTTTTGCCATAATATAAATGGTAACCCTATTATCTTCTTCCCTGATTCTTTGAACAACTATGCACTCATAATCGAGTCCATTTAAGTTGTAATTTTCTTCTCCAATGACCTTATATTTATATGATTTAATTTCACCATTTTTGATCTCAGGTAACAATAAATCGAATTCAGTCTCTTGTTTTTGTAGGCGATATCTCATCTCTAACTGAGCATTGAGCGGATCATATACCAATTTATTTGGAAGTTTCGTCTCCCAATCATATTCACCAGTTGAATTCAAAACAGATTTCTCATTATCAAATTTAAAGTTACTATTCCTTCTGATTAATAAAAATCTAAAATCTGCATCATATGAGATAGACTGAATTACACCTTTATTATCAATAAATTCTGAATAGAATTCAGCCTTAATGATTGCTGATGTATCTTTGAAACTAAAAGTTCTTGTATCATTATCAGTTGATAATTCTCTAATCCCATCAAAAGTTCCTTGCTTGGTTTTCAATTCATATAAAGCAGAAGAATCTCTAACATGGGCATTTACGCTTATCGCAGAAATTAAAAGAATTGCTATCAATAATTTATTCATAATGACGAAGATTGTTTTCTTTAAAACTTGATGACTCATTATAGTGGATAGAGCTGTCTTGGAGTTCAACTTTGCCATCTAATATCTCTGCAATGACTTTTGGATAAAGGTCATGCTCAATTTCATGGATTTTATTGATTAAGTTATCTTTATCCATATCTTTATCCACTCTCATCGATCCTTGTGCAATAATCGGGCCCCCATCCAATTCCTCGGTTACATAGTGAATCGTAATACCGTGGGTTACATCTTTATTGTTTAGTACTTGTTCATGGGTATTGAGGCCAGGGTATTTTGGTAAAAGAGAGGGGTGAATATTTATTACCTTATTTATAAAAGCATTAGTAAAAGTTCTAGTAAGTATTCTCATAAATCCTGCCAAAACTATAAGATCCGGATCTTCTTTCTTTATATTTGATACTAGTTCTTCATCAAAAGTTTCACGATCATTAAAATTTTTATGCTCAATCACCTTGATTGGAATATCATGGTTCTTTGCTCTTTCTAGACCAAACGCTTCTGTATTATTAGATATAACTAGGCTGACCACGCCTTTAATACATCCCGAGTTACAATGATCAATAATTGATTGAAGATTGGAGCCACTTCCAGATATTAATACCACAATAGATTTCATCGTCTAGGAGTAAACTATTCCGTTTTTTGGAGAAGATATTACTTCGCCGATAACATATGATTTTAATTTATTCTTTTTAATAATAGATTGAGATTGAGCGATATCTTTTTTGTTGATCACTATGATCATTCCTATTCCACAATTAAATATCTTTAGCATGTCTTCATCACTGATTTTGCCTTTTGATTTAAGCCATTCAAAAACTTTGGGTTGTTTCCAGCTTTGCAGATCAATAACAGCAGATAAATTTGAAGATAAAATCCTTGGCATATTTTCGGTAATACCACCACCGGTAATATGGGCAATACCATTGATAGAAATGTATTTCTGAAGTTGGCTTACTACATTAGTATAGAGAATGGTGGGGTTAAGTATGGCCCTAAGAATATTTGTTGGAGGTTTATGGCGCGATAATATTTTTCTAATTAACGAATAACCATTTGAGTGTGGACCACTGGACTCTATACCTAGAAGTATTTGACCTTTCTTAATTTTTGTTCCATCAATGATTTTAGATTTTTCTATTACTCCAACAGCAAAACCAGCAAGGTCAAAATTATCATCTTTATAATGACCAGGCATTTCTGCTGTTTCTCCTCCTAAAAGTGCAACGTTTAATTTTTTACACGCTTTTGCGATCCCTTGTATTATTTGAGATGATTCTTTTAAGTCTAGTTTTGAGGTAGCAAAATAATCCAAGAAGAATAGGGGCTTTGCCCCACATGCGGCCATATCATTTACGCACATAGCCACTAGATCTTGACCAACATCTTTTAATTTATTATGACTTTTACTGATGCTGACCTTTGTTCCAACACCATCGGTGCAACCAACCAATACAGGTTTTTTATAATTCCCACTTAATTCAAAAAAACCTGCAAATCCCCCGATACCATTTAAGACATTTTTATTATGAGTATCATTGACGCTTTTCTTTATTAAAGAAATAAGCTTATTTCCTGTTTCTATATTGACCCCAGCTTTTGCATACGGATCATTAGGTTTAGTTTTATTGGTCATTTACAATATTAGATTAATGAAAATAAAATTATTATCCCTATTTATTTTTCTAACCCTAGTTTCTGGAAATATTTCTGCAAGAGAGTTTTCATCGTTATTTGAAGTTGTCATCGACACGCAAGATTATACCAATATAAACAATGGTCTCAACAAAGCTTTTGATAAGCTCCTTATCAAGCTAACTGGTTCTCGGGACTCCAAATATAGGGGCATCATTAACCAATCTAGGATTAATAAAACTGAATATGTCTCAAGCTATACGATAGAGGAAAAGAATGACTCAACTTATTTAAAAGCTGTGTTTAATCAAAAGGAAGTTTTAGAATTATTTGATCAGAATAATTTCCCAATATTAGGTTTTAATAGACCGGATATAATTTTACTGATTTATGTTGATGATGGTCTCAGCACACCTTATTACTTAACAGGTGAGTCTAATCAGAGAAATAATCTAGAAATCTATAACGTCATTCAAGACATCTTGTCTCGAGTATCAGAATCTAGAGGTGTTTTTCTTGATCTTCCATTTTTAGAACTCCAAGATCTAGAAAAGATAAATCAAGCATTAATTTACGATAGGGCCGATGAGTTTATAGCTAACAAATTTATTAATACCGAGGTCTTAAGTTTTAATTTAGTTAGATCAAATTTATCGCAATGGACTATATTTGGAGATATTAGCTCCAACCAACCTCTCTCAAAAGAAGAATTAATAAAGTTTCTTGAAGAAAGAACACATGAATCAGTAGACCAATTATTAAGGCTAGAAAGAGACTTTAATCGGAGCAAACTATATAACATCAGGGTGGAGGGACTTAATTCGTTTAACGACTATTTAACTTTTGAAAATGAAATTTCTAAGATTTTTACAATTCAATCTTTTTCCATCGCTGCTATAAAAAACAACCAATTAGATATAAATGCTAGACTAAGGTTTTCCCTTAATGAACTAATTCGAGAATTTAATGCAAGTAACTTCTTCAAATTAGTGGATGATGACTCTGAAGAGTTTGACTTTAAGATAAAATTTGATTCTTTATGAAGCAGTACTTAATTTTTATTCCAAACCTATTATCTCTTCTGAGGATCGTCTTAGCTTATCCCATCCTTATAAGTTTTTATAATCAAGATTTTCTGATTGCGCTCAGCTTATTTCTTTTAGCAGCATTTACTGATGCTTTAGATGGGTTTTTGGCAAGAACTATGAATTGGAAAACAGATCTAGGTAAAATCCTTGATCCTATAGCTGACAAGGTAATGCTTGTAGGGTTAATTCTAGTATTTTGGTTAAGCAATAAAATTCCTAATGCATTATTCTATTTATTAATCTCAAGGGATTTGATTATTCTATTGGGAGCAGCCTTTCATATGACTGTGTACAATGTCAGCACCCCCATTCCAAATTTCTTAGGTAAGATTTCCACCGCAGTTCAAATGCTGTACCTAACTTTAATCTTTATTGAGTTTGTTTTTAAGCCCTACTTAAATATCAGTTGGCTCGAAATTGTTGTTGGGGCGGTATGTTTGATGAGCCTTGTCTCATATGCAATTAATTGGATTTCTTTAACAAGAAGACTACATTCAAATGAATCCTAAGCAACTGATTTTTCCTTTTGCAATAGATCAAAGTCCTGCTTTTGATACATTTTTTTGGGGCGATAAGAATCGTTTCTTATTGGATGAACTCCGTGGTGCAATCAACTCTTCGACAAACCAAGAGGTTTTTATTATGGGTTTAGAAGGTTCTGGAAAAAGCTTCATACTCCAGGCCATATGCAATGAATATATATCTATGCAGCAAAAGGTTATGTATATACCAATGTATAAAGCAGTAGAAATGGATTCGAGCTTATTAGAGAATTTTGAAGAGTTTGATGCTGTTTGTGTTGATGATGTTCAGGCGCTTGAAAAGAACCCTGATTGGCAAACAGCAGTCTTCCATTTAATAAATCAAGCCAATAATTCTAATTGCTCTCTGTATTTCAGTAGCAGTAGAGATTTAGACACAATGGGCCAAACAATGCTTGATGATTTAATCTCTAGATTTACAAGAATGAATCATCATAATGTACACCCTATAGGCGAAGCTGAATTAAGTACCGCATTGTTCTTTTGTGCAAGTAGTCTAGAAATTAGCCTTGAAGATGATGTTCTGGAATATTTATTAAAAAGAGAAACACGCCAACTACATCATTTATTAAAGCTTTTAAAACGCGTTGATCATGCAGCTGCACAAGACAAGCGCAAGTTAACGATTCCTTTCGTTAAGCAGGTGCTTTATCAAGAATAATTTAATCTAGTCTAACCAGGCAGTTGTTGCATAGATACATTGCTTGCGGGCTAGCAGATTCTATGAAATCGCTATACAGGGATATGATTCCATCTAAAGCAGAGAATGTTTTTGAATCAGTCAATGTCACATTTAAAGAGCCTAATATCTCCCTTAATAGTAATTGTTTTGGACTAAGCTCCTGAGTAATGTAAGAAACTTTATAGTTCTCTAATTGGGCAAGTTCGGCAGCTTTTTCAATCGCAGCATCAATACCACCTAGCTCATCTACTAAACCAAGCTCAACTGCTTTTGATCCAATCCAAACCCTACCCCCAGCAATAGTTTTTACATATTCAGGTGTAAGATTTCTTGATTCAGAAACAACAGAAATAAATCGTTCATAAGCTCTGTTACCCCAAGATTCAAAAATCTTATTAAGCTTTTCATCTACGCCCATCGTTATATCCCAACCAGTCATTTCTGATGTTGTAACACCATCAAGATTAATACCAGCATAGTTAATTGTTCCTTCAAATGTAGCAAATGCAATTGCAACACCAATAGAGCCAGTAACTGTTGTTGGTTCAGCAAAAATATAATCACCAGGAGTTGATATATAAACCCCACCAGATGCTGCATAGTCACCCATAGAAATTACCACAGGAATTTCTTTTCTTTTTGCCTCAAACAACTCATCACGGATCATTTCGCTACCAATGATTGAGCCACCAGGACTATTAACTCTTAAAATTATTGCTTGTGTTTGCTCATCTTCATGGGCTTTACGAATCTGTTGAGCTAGCTCATTAGAGCCTGCTATTCCAGGAGCAATTTCTCCTTCTTGAATAGCGCCTTCTGCTGTGATAATTGCTATGATATTTGCAGAGTCATTCGCATCATCTGAATATGTATCCATATATTCTAGATAACTAAATTTATTATATGTCTGGTATTCAGATTCATCATCTAATCCAAATTTTTTAATCATATAAGATCTAAATTCAGGATAAGATTTAGTGCCATCTATGAAATTTTTGTCAATCGCATAATCAATATTATCAAATGAAGCTTCACCTAGAATGCCCATGAAATTATCTGCAAAAAATTGTACGTTCATAATATCCAAGCCTCTATTGGTTGCTATAACATTTTTAATTTCTTTCCATATTGGGTCATATATAGCTTGTCTTTGAATACGATCAAATTCAGACATCTCATTTCTAGTTAGGGTTTCAGTAGCTGATTTATAGTCACCTTGGGAATAGTTATGAATCGAGGCCTTAATATTATTATAAAAATCTTTTAAATAGTTTCGATAACCGCCTAGTCCTTGTATATAAAAATTACCAGATTGGTGGATCCATATTTCATCTGCTTGAGCTGCCATCATAAATGATGTCATATCAAACCTTTCTGAATAGGCTATAACTTCTTTATCATGAAGTTGTTGCATTGATTTTGCTACATTTAATAATGTTGTGGGACCCGCAAAACTAGTATTAGAAAAATCAATCAGAATCGCCGGAATAGAATCATCTTGTGCAATTTTAGAAATCAGCTTATCAAATTCACGAAATGGCAATTGCTCAACTGGTTCTGAAAAAATGAAGTCTGAACCAAAAACCTCTTCATCAACTATCACCGCGCTTGGATCTAAGACCAAAACTTTCCCACTGTTGTCTACTGGATCAGGGGTTGAGAATAGTCCCAAAATAAAAATCAAGACAAAGATTAATACTAGGGCGGTTATAAAATTTAAAAAGAATATTCTAGTCTTTTCAAGAAATCGCCCAAGGAATTTAAATATTTTTCTTAGTCTTTGCATGGGCGCATATTCTACCTCTTTGTAGCTGCAATAAAAACAGAGTTAATGAAAATAACAACAATTAAACTAATTTCACTTATATCAATCCAGTGAGGGTTTTTTACTCCGAATACATTCAGAGATCTAACCATAAAATAGATAAGATAAATAAAACCAATCGATTGATAAAACTTTTTTGATGGTCTCCTGAATGAATAGATTAATATAAACGCAATGGGCACTAACCAGACAATAAGACCGACAATATTGACATTAAAAATTATATATTTTGTTAGAGCCAAGATAATTAATAATATAGATAAGATTTGAAGTGTTTTGTTACTTCTGAATATCTGATTCATTGGTTAAAATATATATAGAGATCATTAACAAACAAGTAATCATTCTTATAAATGCATATTAAATATAACAGATTTTTTTTGGTGACTTTATTATTGACTCTATTTAGTTGTGGAAAAGATAATTCTATAGGAGACCAAATACTTCTGCATAAAGATAACCCAATATCTACAAATGATTTAAAGGGACATTGGGTTGTTGTGAACTACTGGGCTGATTGGTGTCCACCATGCATTAAAGAGATTCCTGAATTAAGCAGCTTTGCAAAAGATAACCCTGATGTGAGAGTATTCGCATTTAATTTTGACCGTATCGATGGAGCAGAGCTAGATCAGCAAATTGCTAGATTTGGGGTTGAGTATCCATCGCTTATCACTCACCCAAGTTCGATATGGGGGATTAAAACTCCTTCAACACTTCCTGCCACATTTTTTATTGATCCATCAGGTGTATTAGTTGAAGAATCAAGAAAACCTTTAGACCAATTGAAGTTAGAAGCAATAATTTCTTTATTGAAAGAGACTTAAAAAATAATTTTCTTCAATAATTTTTTCTGGATTTATTCTATTTCCCTCAAAATAGACACTCCAATGAAGGTGCGGCCCAGTAACTCTTCCTGTTTCACCAATCCTACCAATTAAATCTGCTTGCTGAACTATTTCTCCTTCTTTGACTTCAATAGCACTCATGTGTGCATAAGAAGTAAATAAATTACCACCATGGTCTAAAATCACTGTATTACCGGTATAGAAAAAATCGCCAGTTAACACAACTTTGCCTTTAAGTGGTGCGATGATTGGATCTCCTGTTGCTCCATCCATATCTAAAGCTAAATGGACTGATCGTCGCTGCCCGTTAATGTATCTTTGCTTGCCATAAGGACTTGTGATAGCTCCAGTTACTGGTCTAATAAATTTAAATGATGGTGATAGGCTTGTGTCACTTTCTTTTAATGATGCTTGAATTAACCTTGCTTCTTGAGCAGCTCTTTTTTGATCAGATTCATTTAAAAATACTTTTGATTCATCTTCAATGAAAATTCTAGACTCACCAAAATTAACAAATAAAATCTCTATGGGTTGTAAAAGGTCTTGATCATTAACTATTTTGTTTTCAACCACAAATGGAAGCCCTTTAATTTTTTTTAATTTTCCATCAAAGCGAATATATGTGCCTTGCTGATTTTCTTGTAATGCTGGAATTGCAACCAAATCTCCGCTTTCATATTGATATATATTTTCAGCATTCAGACCTATGTGAATTATAAATAAGGCGATCAATATTTTTTTCATTTTTTTACAATGACCTTAAACTCTCCCTTTGCTACTTTAGCTTTAAGTGTTTGCTTGTTCTTAACTGTTTTTGGATCTTTAATAGTGGTGTTAGTCTTATCCATCAAAATAGAATAACCTCTATCTAAGATTGAAAGAGGGCTTACCCCCTGTAAAGCACTGTCTAAAGATTGCAAGGACTTGGTTGCATTGTTAATAATTTGTTTTGATACTCTACCTATTGATTTGTATGCTTGTACAAGATCACTCTTCCTTTGCTTAATTCTTTCATGAAAATGTGAGCGTTTAAAATCACTACTTAGGACTGATAAATGTTGCAATTTAGACTTAAAGATGTTCTTAAACGATAAACCAATCCTTATTTCTAAGCTATCTACAGCTTGTGATTGTTCCTTAATAATAGTTTTAGGGCTTTTTAATCGGTCAGCCAATAACTCTAAGGTGTGGTTAATAGATTGTTGATTTGCATAGAAAGCCTTATTTAACCTATTTTTATTTAATTCAAAACTGTCATTTAAGCTACTCAAAAAATCAGTTGCTATTTCTGCAGCAGCAGTTGGTGTTTCAGCCCTTAAATCAGATACAAAATCTGCAATTGTGAAATCTATTTCATGGCCCACACCTGAAATTACAGGGAGATCAATAGCAAATATCTTTCTAGCTAAGTCTTCATTATTAAATGCCCATAAATCTTCTATGGATCCCCCACCCCTGCATAGAATAATTAAATCAAACTTATTATTTTTATTGATGTTGTTAAAATCTTGAATATTTCTTAAGGCCTGAATAAGGCTTCTGGGCGCTGTATCACCCTGAACGGTTGCAGGTACAATCGTTAGGTTTGTAAATGGAGCTCGCCTATCTATAGTAGAGAGAAGGTCTTGTAGTGCTGCAGTAGACTCGGAAGTTATTACAGCAACATGTTGAGGAGATCTTGGAATTTGTTTTTTTAGATTTGCATCAAATAGACCTTCATCAGCTAACTTATTCTTTAGTTTTTCAAATTGTTGCATTAAATTTCCAGCTCCATAAGGCTGCATACTTTTAACAATTAACTGATAGTCGCCTCTAGGAGTATATAAACTAACCTGACCATTAATAATGCACTGATGACCATCTTTAGGCTTAAAATTTAATCTTAGATTTTGACTCTTAAACATTGCGCACCTAACAGACCCATCTTCATCCTTTAGTGTGAAATATAAATGACCGGAAGAGGGCTTAGCTAGGTTAGATATTTCTCCAACAACAGAGACATTTCCTAACTCACTTTCCAGCAATGCTTTTGCTTGTCGATTCAGCTGACCAACAGAAATAATTTCATTATCTTGCTCTACAATTTCCATAAGCTAAGCTAGTATATCCCGATGTCATTTCAAAAACATTCTGCAAGAGATTTTCTAATTCTTGCGTTAGGAGCTGCGTTAATTGGAATAGCTCCAATATTCGTTCGTTTCAGTGAGCTGACTCCAAGCTGGTCATTATTTTACAGAATGTTTTTAGCTCTACCTTTTCTTTTGTTATTAAATATTTTCTTAAATCGCAAGAATCCACTCAAGCTTAAATACTCTAGAAGTTACTGGATTGCTGCTCTTGCTGGATTAGCATTTGCTGGCGATATGATTGGTTGGCATTGGAGTATTAGCATGACCACCGTTTCTAATGCAACCATTATGGTAAATACAGCACCAATTTATGTAGCACTTTTTGGATTTATAGTATTAAAAGAAATTGTTAGCTTGAAGTTAATTTCTGCTTTAATTTTTACTTATTCCGGAGTCATAGGTTTGATTTATTATTCACCACTAGATGGCTTGCAATCAATTATTGGAGACTTAATCTCTCTAGTAGCAGGCATGTTATATGCCATATATCTAATTATTATTGCTAGGTTAGGTCATGAAAGTCCTACAAAGATCATTTTCTATACAACTTTATTTTGCTGTTTGTTTTCATTGCCATCAGCCTTTATAGAATCCTCTAATTTTTTACCGAGCTCACAATGGCAGTTTATTAATTTGCTGATGATGGCTGTATTATGTCAGGTAGGAGGTCAATATTTTATTACTTATGCAATGCCAAGAATTAAGGCATCATTTGCAGCTTTTGGCCTATTAATGCAGCCAATTACAGCAACCATTCTAGGGTCTGTATTATTATTTGAATTTTTAACAATGGAACAATATTTCTTTGTTGTGCTTGCTTTGGCAGGAATATTGTTTGCAAGACTTGAATTATCACGCACTGACATAGCAGAATAGAACTATGAAATATAAAACAAAAGCCCAAGAATTAAGTTTTTTGTCTCGGAAATATGCCGTCAATAAATCTAAACAAGAGTGGCTGAGCTTATTTGCAGAAGATGCAGTTGTGGAGGATCCAATTGGCATCAGTCCTTTAGATACTACTGGTGAAGGCCATGCAGGAAAAAAAGCCATTGAAGCTTTTTACGATAATGTAATTGCAAATGGTGATTTAATATTTGAAATCATTGAATCTATTCCATGCGGTGATGAATGTGCAAATTATGCAAACATTACCAATAAAATAGATGACATTGAAATTACAACAAAGATGATAGTTACTTATCGTGTAAATTCAAATGATAAAATAGTATCATTACGTGCCTTTTGGGATTATCAGTCTATGGAAGATCAGATAACTCAGGCTTTTAGCAAGGGTGATTAGCTCAGTTGGGAGAGCATCTCGTTTACACCGAGAGGGTCGGCAGTTCGAGCCTGTCATCACCCACCAGTTACTATTCAAGCCCAGGAAACTGGGCTTTTATATTTGATTTGTAAGGAGTATGCTGAAAAAAGTTGCAGAATAATTATAAAAAGATATTATTCGGGCAATATTTGCGGACCGGTAGTTCAGTTTGGTTAGAATGCCGGCCTGTCACGCCGGAGGTCGCGGGTTCGAGCCCCGTCCGGTCCGCCACTTTAAAGATTAGATTATGGAGCTAGTTAAATTTATCTTTGCACTTCAAATAGGGGTAGTGCTTACGCATTTAGCTCTAACTACGCCAGTAGTTTTCAATTCGCTTGATGAACATGAATCAAGTGGATTTTTACGAAAGATTTTTCCACGATACTATTTATTTTTAACATTATTGTCTTTGGTGCCTTTAATATACGCTCTTTTTTACTCTCTTGATGGCTTGTTGTGGTATTTAATCTTTTCAAATTTTGTTCACTCATTCATTGGTTTAATCATTATCCCTGTAACTAATTTTTCTAGGGACAGAGCCTGGGAAAGATTGTTTAGCCTTTTTCATGGCTTAAGCATTTATTGCACTATTGTCATCACCGCTATTGCTTTGATTGTTTTCTTTATAGATCTTCAACCTAAGTCTATAGAAGTTGCTGAATCAATATTTACTGAAATAGTAACTAATGCTGATGAAAACATATCTAACTAAAGCGCGTATTTGAAGACCTGGGCATTCTTAGTAATCAGAAAAAAAAGTTGAAGTTTTTTATTTTATCGCCATATTGATGGTAAGGAGCTTATAGATTATGGCAAAACCTAAAACAAAATCTTTTCAGACTGAAACCAAGCAATTATTGCAGTTAATGGTCCATTCTCTATATTCAAGTAAAGAAATCTTTTTAAGAGAGATCATTTCGAATGCTTCAGATGCATTAGATAAGTTAAGATTTAAGTCACTCGAAGATAAAAGCTTAATTGATACAGATGAGCTATCTATCATCCTTAAGTTAGATACTAAAGTGAAATCTATATCCATTAGTGATAATGGCATTGGTATGGATGAAAATGAACTTATAGAAAATATAGGAACAATAGCAAAATCTGGCACAGCAAATTTCTTACAAAGCATTACAGGAGATAAGAAAAAAGATTCACAGCTTATTGGTCAATTTGGAGTAGGATTCTATTCCGTGTTCATGGTTGCTAAAGAAGTTGAAGTTTTATCTAAATCCGCCATATCAAAAAATGATAAAGGCTCGTTGTGGAAAAGTGCTGGGGAGGATACTTATGAGCTTTCTTCTAAATCAAAGGATAATTACGGCACAGATATTACTGTACATTTGAATGATGATAATCATGAATTTGCAGAAGAACAAAGAATTAGATATTTAGTACAAAAGTACTCTCAGTATATTAACTTCCCCATTTACCTTCAGGTTGACGCTGGAGAAAAAGAACGTCTTAATGATACAGAAGCAATTTGGTTAAAGTCGAAACGCTCTATTAAGGATGAAGAGTATAAAGAATTTTATAAATTTTTATCTTACGATTCAGAAGACCCTTTGTTGTGGATTCATAATAAAGTAGAAGGCAAACAAGATTATTCAAATTTATTATTTGTCCCTAAGAAATCACCCTTTGATCTTTGGAATAGAGACACACCTAAGGGCCTTAAGCTCTTTATTGAAAGAGTATTTATTATGGATGATGCTGCTCATTTCTTACCCTTATATTTAAGGTTTGTTAAAGGTGTAGTGGACTCAAGTGACTTACCTCTTAATGTATCAAGAGAAATACTACAAGACCATCCATTAACGGATTCAATTAAAAAAGGTTTAACCAAAAGAGTAATAGACTCTTTAAAAAAATTAATGAAGAGTGACTTCAAGAGTTATCAAGATTTTTGGTCTGAATTTGGTCTTGTGATTAAAGAGGGGCCGGCAGAAGATTATCAAAATAAAGATGAAATTGCAGAATTATTTATTTTTGCTAGCACTAGGAATAAAGGACCAGATATTAATACTTCGTTAGATGATTATATTAAAAAAATGCCCAAAGATAGCAATAAGATCTTTTATTGCATTGGAGATACATATGAGGCGGCAGCAAATTCACCACATATCGAGAATCTAAAAAAATCAGGAGAAGAAGTCTTACTCTTAACAGATCGTATTGATGAGTGGCTAATGACTACTATGCATCAATATAAAGATAAAGAGCTTGTTAATGTAGCTAAAGATGATCTACCGGATGGTCAGCCCAAACCTAAAGTCTCTAAGCAGAAAGAAGAGTTAATTGCAAAAATAGAAAAAACATTAAAAGGCTCTGTTGAATCAGTGGTTGCTAGCTCTAGATTGGTTGATTCAGCGGCATGCTTGGTCATCAGTAAGAATGAACCAGGTGCGCAAATGAAAAAAATTCTTGAAGCAGCAGGCCAAACAGTTACAACCTCTAAGCCCACACTAGAAATTAATTTTAAACATAAATTAATTAAAAAACTCAGTTCTTTAGAGGGAAGAGAGTTCACAGGCTTTTGCAAATTTCTATTTGATTACGCCGTTATTGCTGAAGGTGGATCTCCACAAGACCCTTCAAAGTATCTAAGACAATTAGATAAATACTTAGGATAAACATGCCCAATAATCTTCAGGTCTCAGTTTTAGGTGGAGGCAGCTTTGGTACCGTCTTAGCAAATTTAGCAGCTTCTAATAATTGCGAAGTCAATTTATGGGTACGGGACTCTGAACAGGCATTAAGAATTAATTCAGAAAGTTCAAACAGTTCTTATCATCCTGAACTTCAGTTATCTAAGAATATTGTTGCTTCAGATAATCTTGAGGAATGTATTACAACTGCAGATATAGTATTTGTTGCTATCCCAAGCTCAATTTTTGAGAATATTATTTTGAGAATGAAACCTTTTTTAGACCCAAAAACATTTGTGGTATCTTGTACAAAAGGTATTAGTAAAAACAAAATTGGTCCAAGAACCATGTCAGGAATTATCCGAGAACATTTAAGGGTTGATGAAGGAGCTAGAGTCGGTGTCTTAAGTGGCCCAAATTTAGCTAAAGAAATAGCTGATAATAAAGTTGCTGGGACCGTAATCGCATCACAAAATTTGGAGCTTATATCATTAATAAGACAAACTCTGAATTCAGACAAGTTTAAAGTTTATTCTAGCAATGATATGGAAGGCATAGAGTATGCAGGAGCATTAAAGAATATTTATGCTATTTGTTGCGGCATAGGGGATGAGCTTGCTATTGGTGAAAATGCATTAGGTTTAGTTATCACTAGAAGTATGGCAGAGATGAGTAGATTTGCAGTTGCTAAGGGAGCTGATCCTATAACGTTTTTAGGGTTAGCTGGTATGGGAGATCTTGTTGCAACCTGCACTTCAAAACTATCAAGGAACTTTTCTTTAGGAACTTATATAGCTCAGGGACTACATCTAAATGATGCTAAAGATAAGGTTGGTCAAGTTGCAGAAGGTGTTAAGACTCTTGATGTGATATATGAAGAAGCAAGGAAAATAGATTTGAATATGCCATTATTGTTCTCACTTCATAACATTATCTATAATGGAGCAGCTGTTACTTCATTACTTGATGATTTAATCAATCATCCAGGTGAACATGATGTAGAATTTGTTTATAAGAAATAAAAACATGAAAGAAATAAGTAAAGAAGAATTATTAAAACGCAGCAAATGGATACGTTTTATCTTTATGGCAATATATGCATCAGTACTGTATCTCGCTGTCTTACCTATCACTTTAATTCTTATTATTATTCAATTTATCTTTCATTTATTTTTTGGATCACCCAGCAATCAGATTAAAAAGCTGACAGACTGGTTTGTAAACTTCTTTAAGGTTGCCTTAGATTTTTTAACGTATCACAGTGAAGAAAAGCCTTTTCCTTTTGATGAAGAATCAATTATTGAGAATGATACATCAGGCATAGACCAGATTAAGTCTTCTATAGACGATACATCGAATGAAGACGTTGAAAGATCTTAATTTAATATTTAATTATTTAATTTGGTAGCAACGATAGGAACTCTGCTCTGGTAGAGGCATTTGATCTGAATAAACCTAACATCGAAGAAGTCTTCATTACGGAGTTTTGTTTTTGTACCCCTCTCATAATCATACACATGTGTTGAGCTTCGATAACTACAGCACACCCTTTACAGCCAGTTACTTTAGTAATTGCTTCAGCAACATCATTTGTTAAGCGCTCTTGAATTTGTAAGCGCCTAGCAAACATATCTACGATTCTAGCTACTTTTGATAACCCCAAAACCTTACCATCTGGGATATATGCAACATGACATCTTCCATTAAATGGCAACATATGGTGCTCACAAAGAGAATAAAACTCTATATCTCTTACCAGAATCATATCTTCGGAAGGAGAATCAAATAAGGCCTTATTAACTAATTTATCTAAACTTAATTTATAACCATGATTTAAAAATTTAAACGCAGCTGCTGCCCGTTTTGGAGTATTTTTTAATCCATCTCTAGATTTATTTTCACCTATGTCGTCAAGCATATGCTCAAAAGAGTGAATTAAGTCTTCTGAAGGATTGACTATGTCATCAAAGTCATCAATGGTTTGAGGGCTATTAACTTTATTCTTTTTTGTCATTTTTTTTAAAAATTTTCTTATAAGGCAGTTGAGATTCTATACTAATATGCTTATTAATTTTAGACACATATAGAGATTTATTATCAAATTTTATATCTTCTTCTCCATCAATGACATTTTTACCAAAGATATACCTAGCTATGGGCGGTTTATTTACAACCTCTTTTCTTTCTTTCAATAGTCGTTTTTGAACTTCTTCGTTATTTTTTAGATACTCTTTAAGAGATTTTTTTGCAGACATTGATGATAAGGTATCAAATGTTTTATTAGGACTCATTACAAGAGCCGTACCATTGTTGCCTCCAAAACCTTTAGCATTAAGTATTGCAAAATCAATCGATATATCATCTATCAATCTATCTTCTAAACAAAAATCAATATTATCTTTGTATACATTATCTGCAATTGCCGGAATGGTCTTGATGCCAGGAAGCAAACCAGTATTCCAAGATCCCATCATTGAGATTATTTGATCTCCTCCTGCTGCTGCTAATGAATGACCAAGATAGGACTTAATAGCTACGAGAGGCATTTGTTTTATTTTAAAAGTTTTAGCTAGATTTGAAATGACATGAGATTCTGTAATTCTATTTTGTGGAGTACCTGTACCGTGAGCATGAAAGATAGTTTTTTGGAGAGCTTGATGCCCAAAAGAATTAGAAATGTCATTAAATATTTTACCAACCGTTAGATAATTACCAGCTCCAGGACCAGAAATAGATTTTTTATAACCATCTGCATGAATATGTGATGAAAGAGCAGCACCATGTATATTACATCCTAGTTCCAAAGCTAGGTCATGTGACATTAATACTATAAATTGAGCTGCTTCACCGAGTGACATACCAACATTTTCACCAAATGGTCTACATGCTTTTCGGTAGTTAACCTCTTTATAGGCTTCTCCTAAAGACTTTTGTAATTCAATTAAATTATTATCTTCTGCTAAGCCTTTTGTTGCAGCAAAGGCTTCATAAACTTCAGGAACTAATCCGCTTTCAGCTGCTCCTACCAAACAAATTTTCGAGTGTCCTGATGCAATCAAATCAATACCAAGTCTTAGGTTGTATTGAAAAGTTGCACAAGCACCAGTGTGATTTCCTGTTACCCCCATTGACCCAAGAACGTATGAATGAGCAAAGTCCGCACTCATTTCACCTAAAGACATTGCAAGGTGTTTGCTTGTAATCCTAGATCCTGAAAGGCTTGCTTGAAACATTCCACCCATACCAAATTTATCAGCTTGTGCTACGGCACAACCTGAAATGCAACTAATTTTTTCCAATGACACTTTCTTGGTTATTTCATCCCATTCAATGCCAATACTCTTTATTGCATCTGATACTGCCAGAATTGTCATCGCTAGTGCCCTAGGATGTTGTCTAGCATTGTAAGTTGTTGATGGATCAAACGGACTTGGAAGTTGACCGCCCGCATGAGCGCTCATTGCTGGATCCCTTAAAGAATTTTTTTTAAAAAAATTGTTGTCAATTTTTCGGATAAGACTATTTTCAAGATTAAATTTAACGTCATTGTTGCCAGTTAATGCAGCTAAACTTTTTATAGTTTCTTTTTGATCAGACCTTGATAGAGAATCATAAACCATACGCTTATGTGCAAAATCAAATATTGATCTTCCTGCTGCATTGATACCACCATAACCGACAATGATGGGCAGGTTATTCACGGCCTTTTTTAGTGTTTTGTGCAGCCTGGAGTGTTTGAAGGATTAGTGTATTAATAGTCATTGGACCGACACCACCAGGTACAGGAGTATAAGCTGAAGCAATCTCTTCAATATTATCAAGATCAACATCACCACATTTTTGTTCAGGGTGATATCCAGCATCAATAACAACAACGCCTTTCTTAAGCCAATCTTTTTGGATAATCTTGGGTACCCCAACTGCACCGACAACAACATCGGCATTTTGGACTACTTTCGCTAGTTCTTTTGTTTGAGAGTGACAAACAGTCACAGTTGCATGATGATTTAATAGCATCATTGCCATTGGTTTACCTAAAATAGGGCTTCTACCTACAACAACAGCATGTTTTCCAGGAATATCAATTTGATAATGGTTTAGAAGCCTTATTATGCCTTGAGGTGTACAAGATCCAAAAGCTGATTCTCCCATTGACATTCGCCCATAACCTAGACATGTCACACCATCAACATCTTTTTTGATATTAATTGCATCGAAACATTCTCGTTCATCAATATGACTGGGAACTGGATGTTGTAAGAGAATGCCATGCACTTTGTCATCAAGGTTTAGTTTATTTAACTGTTTTAATAATTCTTTTGTGGTGATTGATTCAGGAAGCTCAATCGCTATAGAATCCATGCCCAGCCTTTTGCATGTATTTTGTTTCATTTTTACGTAGGTCTCTGACGCTGGATCTGTTCCAACTAGGACAGTTGCAAGAGTAGGAGTAATTCCTTCTTTTAGAAGAACTTCTACTTGTTTCTGAATATCCTCTTCAGATTTTTTAGCTAAGCTTTTTCCATCCAATACTAGTGCAGGCATGAGAGTATTCTCGCATCAAAAATTTATTATGCAATGATGATTGATTATTTCAATTATAATCATTAATATCACAAGCCTCGGGGTATGGCGCAGTCTGGTAGCGCACTCGCTTTGGGAGCGAGTGGTCGTAAGTTCGAATCTTACTACCCCGACCAGTGTGCGCCTGTAGCTCAGCTGGATAGAGC
>MDTE01092687.1_pt1 | contig 24379 bp, 28 predicted proteins | sample 811231 | NCBI WGS metagenome assembly MDTE01 (sample SAMN05326651, study PRJNA326480) | marine metagenome | isolation source: seawater | place: Indian Ocean: Red Sea | collected 2010 | reverse complement strand
TTCATAAGTGGGCCGAGCGGGGATCGAACCCGCGACCGGACGATTATGAGTCGTCTGCTCTAACCACTGAGCTACCGGCCCAATGCAGTATTACAAAACAATTGCCATGTGCCTTAGTTCTGAGCTAGCAAGTACGATTATTTTTAGTATCAATAGCCAAATACCGGAGTTTTAGTGGATTTTAATAATCTTATAGAAGTGAATGACTCTCAACTCTTGGGGGTTTCCGCCGCGAATAAACAAAACGTTGATCTAAGTGTCGTTATACCTACATTCAACGAGTCTTCCGGTATTCCGCAGCTCCTACGCTCACTCCATTCATCTCTTTTGGAACTTCAAATCAACTTTGAAATAATTCTCGTTGATGACGACAGCCCTGATGAAACATGGAAAACTGCGGTGGGACTAACTCAAGAGATTCCTGAATTGACCGTAATACGCCGGTTAGGTCAGAAGGGTCTTGCTACAGCAGTTATTTGCGGATGGCAGCATTCAAATGGTCGACTCTTAGGGGTTATGGACGGAGATGGACAACATCCATCAAAAACCATTAAAGATCTTTTCGACACCTTTAATGAAGGTAATCACGAGATAGTAATTGCCAGTCGTTATATCACTTACGGAGGTATAAAAAAATGGTCATTCTTCCGTCGGCTGCTTTCAAAAGGAGCGCAAACTCTAGGTCAATTGCTCATCCCTGGGGCCATAGGCACCGTCACTGACCCAATGAGCGGATACTTTGTCGTGAAAAGATCCATCGTCTCTGAAACTGAACTAGATCCAGTTGGTTACAAAATACTTTTGGAGATCCTTGCACGCTCTCAAGCAAACAATGTTAAAGAAATTCCATATGTTTTTCTTGAAAGGTCATCTGGAAAATCCAAGGTCGCTGTAAGCCACTACATTTCCTATCTGAGACATCTGCTGAGACTACGTGTGCAGCCCCTCAGAAGTCGCGCCCTTGTGAGATACCTTTCCGTTACCGCGGGAGCATTATTTCTAGATGCAATAATTTTCTTTTGGCTTTTCGATATCAATAATTGGAACCTAACTAGATCCGCTGCTATTGCAGGAGAAGGAGGAATTCTATTTACAATACTCCTTCACGATCTGTGGACTTTTGCCGGTCGTCCGGTAAGGACTTTAAAAGATCGGATTCGACGACTTGCAGGAGTGCAGCTCGCACTTGGTGTTTTGATGTTTTTAAGACTTTTAGCCATTAACGCTTTCGTGAATTGGTTTAGTCTTGACCCTCTATTAGCTTTTCTTCTCACACTCACAGTTGTCATGCCAGGTGGACATCTTCTAGGTTCACGTTTCAGCTGGAGAAATATTCGCGCTTAGACTGGTCGTAGCTATGCAAAAAAACAGCCCAATAAAATTCGACTTCATAGACGCAATATCACTTCCCATGTTTGCTGTAACAATGGTCGCCGAAGCACGAAATCTTCAGAACCGACCGCACTTGCGTGACTTGGGAGATATGGATGAAGCGTCTGAAGAAGAGCTTTCCGGAGCAGACCCCAACCCTGACCCTTTAGTGCCTGTCGGATATGAGGTTAACGACACAAAAGCAAGTCTTAAAATGCTCGTAGGAAACATCACAATTAATACTCTTTTCGCTCTAATTTTGGGAAAAATTTACCGTTTCCTCTACTCACATAGACTTATTGATGTCAAGAATCGCAAACTGTCATTTTTACTCGCGATGATCGGATGGGATTTTCTCTACTACTGGAGTCATCGACTGCAGCATGAACGGAGAATATTTTGGGCTAACCATGTGACCCACCACTCGAGCCAACACTACAATCTTTCAACCGCCCTTAGGCAACCATGGTCTGGCTATCTTGTCTCGTGGGTTCACATGCCTTTACCACTTCTAGGAATCCCTGTTGAGCAGGTTATGAAAGCTGGTCAACTTAACCTTCTTTACCAATATTGGATCCATACCGAAACCATTGGAAGGCTTTCAAAACCAGTTGAAAATCTTTTCAACACACCATCTCATCATCGTGTTCATCATGGCGCAAACCCTCAATACATAGACAAAAACTATGCTGGAATTTTCATTACCTGGGACAAAATTTTTGGAACTTTCGAACCCGAGGTGCGAAAAGTTAAATATGGTCTGACTAAAAATATAAAGACTTTTAAACCTTTAACAATTGCTTACCATGAACTTACTGACTTATTGTCAGACGTCCGTAAAGCAGAAGGGTGGCAAAACAAAATTTCATGCCTTTTAGCTCATCCAAAATGATTTTTATACCTAATTAAATATTTATGAAAAGCAAGCAGCAACCGTCGTTACGTCTGTATAAAAGGATCGTGTTCTTGAAAGTCTTCTTTATCTGTTAGCTCGTTTTCTTCATAGAATCCAAAAACTTTAGCAATCAACTCCCCTATTTGACCTCTACCTTTTACTTCATCGCTCATAAGTTTTCCCGTGGATTCTTTCTCAGGAGTGTGAACTCAGCAATACAAACCTGAACATTTTTCAGCTCCGGGGGTGGGGCTCGAACCCACGACCAGCGGATTAACAGTCCGATGCTCTGCCAACTGAGCTACCCCGGAAGGAGAATGAAATATTATCAGTCAGTTAACCATACCTGTCACTATTCAAAGACTAAATAGAAATCTTTATGATTTAGCTCTATCTAAACTTCAGATTTTTCTATAAGCCAACTACGTAATTCCATTCCTTCTTTGATTTCATGGAGGCCTTCTTCATTCAACTCCATGACTCTTCTCCTTAGAAAGGAAATGTCTGCCTGATATTCAACTATTTCACCCGATTGACGCGCTAGAGACTCCAACTCAATCGCTTTTCGTTCTGCAGCTAACGAAAGGAGTCTTGAAAAAACGCCTACTGCTTTATCGTCTTCTGCTTCCTCTACGGATAAGCGTCCAATCAGATCAGATGCCTCCTGTCCAAGCATCTGATTAGCCTCATGCAGGTCAGCTGAGCTATTCAGAGCTTCGAAAACACTCTCTACAAGTGGATCTGACAATAGAACAGGATGGAACCAGTCTGCTACTTCTTCTGGTTTATGAATAAGCATTCTGATGACTTGGTGTTCAGTCGTCGTTCTTTCCGCTGGTCGATTCGGGATGTCGCCAACAGAACTATTTTCCTCAGTTGTACTTTTTGAGTTTTCTTCGGAGGCTCGTCTTCTTATTTCATCTACTCCTATGAGACATTTGTCGGCTATCTGAACTATGTACTGATCTCGGATCAATTCATCTGGATGTTGAGCTACTACTTTCATTGCTTCAATGGCTGCTTTTGCTCTACCCTCTTTGCTTTCTAGGTTTCCCTTCTCGAGAACTCTGTCAACTCTAAATTGCATATGAGGTATCGAGTTTTCAATTATTTTTCTCAGTTCTTCGGGATCAGAAAAAGCTAAATCTCCAGGGTCTTGACCCTCTGGCAGATCAGCGACTTTGAAAAGTACATCGAATTCTGATTCCCATTCGTAAACTTTTTCAGCTGCAGACTGACCAGCGCTATCAGCATCAAAAGCTAAAACTACATTTTTGGCGAAGCGGGACATCTTTCTCACATGCTCCTTGGTTAGAGCAGTTCCACAGGTCGCTACTGCTCTTGATATCCCTGCCTCATGACATCCAATCACATCGGTATAACCCTCACAAACAACCAACTCGTCCACTCTTGCAGCTTCCTCTTTAGCCCAATTGAGACCATACAAGATCTGACTTTTTGAATAAATCTCAGCTCCGTCTGATGTGTTTTTATATTTAGGACCATCCCCTTCGGGGAGTTTTCGTCCACCAAAGGCAACTGGATCTCCTTGTTCTGAAAATATTGGAAAAAGTATACGGTTCCGAAAAAAATCGTATTGTCCGCCGTTTTTATTTATCCCTCCGAGTCCTGAATCGACTAGATCCTTATTTGAAAGTGAGAGATGATTACAGAGCGAATCCCATGAATCCGGCGCCCATCCAATTGAAAACTTTTCCGCAATTCGACTATCCAGCCCCCTCTTTTTTAGGTATTCACGAGCCGGACGGACCTCTGACTTATCCATATTCAGCAATTCTTTGTGGTAGAAATCAACTGCTTCTGCCACTAGTTTCACTAACTCTTTTCTTCGATTCCGTGATCTACTTTCTTTTTTGTCGGTGTACCTGAGCGAGATTCCGTTTTGAGATGCGAGAGCTTCAACAGCAGCCACAAAATCAAGGTTCTCTATTTCACGCAAAAATTCGATCGAGTCACCTTTTGCTTGGCAACCGAAACAGTAATACCGTCCTGTTTCTTGACTTACGGTGAACGAAGGAGTTTTCTCATTATGAAACGGGCATAGACCCTTCCAGGAACGACCGACTTTCTTTAACTGCGTATGCTGTGTGACTATTCTAATTATGTCAGACTCTTCGCGAACTCGGCGAATATCATCATCCACAATCCCCATACTCGAAACTTAGCAGTCTGAAAGAGCTGCTTGCCATAGCAAGATAATCAGTCTGAAGAGGAAATAACTGCTTGAGCTGCTGCCAATCGCGCTATTGGTACACGAAAGGGAGAGCATGAAACATAATCAACACCTGCTTTGAGAAGAAATGCAATTGAATCAGGGTCTCCACCATGTTCACCACAAACTCCTATCTCAAGATCCGGATCGGTTTTTCTACCCTTTGCCACCGCATGTTGGATCATGTGACCAACTCCATTTTGATCTAATGTCTCAAACGGATTAGCCGAAAGAATGCCTTCATTCAAATACATGCCTATCACTCGGCTTTCAATATCATCACGACTGAATCCAAAAACTAGTTGCGTTAAATCGTTTGTTCCAAAGGAAAAAAAATCTGCACTTTCTGCTATCTCTTCTGCAGTGATTGAAGCACGTGGTGTCTCTATCATGGTTCCTATATTCGGACGAAGTTCAGCTTCTAGACAAGAAACCTCCTGTTCAATCCAAGAACGTACTAGGTCCAGTTCTTTAACATCTGAAACGAGAGGAACCATGATGTCTGCCTTTGGTTCTTTCCCCATCTCCTTGACGTCCTGCAAGGCACCCACTATTGCACGTGTCTGCATGCGGTAAAGTTCTTCTCGTAATATGGCCAATCTGACACCTCTTGTTCCCAACATAGGATTGTGCTCAGACCACTCATCTGAAATTTCAGGTCCGAGAAATTCATGAAGCGGTGCATCCAAAAGTCTTATCGTGACCGGATAGGGCGCCATGGCTTCAATGACTTCAGCCAGATCTTCGCGTTGAGCTTCCATCAATACTTCTAAACTCTTCTTTTCATCTTCACTTCCACTCTCGGAAAGAATGAAACTTTGTATCAGAGGAAGGCGGTCCCCCATAAACATGTGTTCGGTACGACAAAGACCAATGCCTTCAGCTCCAAACGAAAGCGCCCTAGCCGCATCCTCTCCAGTATCGGCATTGGTGCGGATTTGTATCTGATCAGATCTAATCTCATCCGCCCATTCCAATAATGTTTGAATTTCAGCTAACTCATCACTGGATTTTTGGAGTTGAACTTTCCCAGCAAACACATTTCCTGTAGTCCCATCCATAGAAATATGGGTCCCGCATTCCAAATGAGTTCCGCCTATGGTCATACTCTCAGCGGAAATTTCAAGATCTGCTAACCCTACGACAGCTGGTATACCCCACCCTCTAGCTACTACCGCTGCATGACTAGCCATGCCTCCTCGAACAGTAACTATTCCTTCTGCCATTCTCATTCCTATTTCGTCTGCAGGAGTGGTTTCGTTGCACACAAGTATTGCTTTTTCACCTCTGTCAGTTGCGTCGAGAACAGCGTCACTTGAGAAACATAAAATTCCAGATGCTGCACCAGGACTAGCAGCGATTCCTGTACCTAAAAGTTCTAATTCGCTTGAAGAATCTGCTGAGACAGAATCGTGCAATAACGACTCAAGTAACGAAGCCGAGACAGAGGAAACGGCATTTTTTTTAGCTTCGTCCGTGCCTTCGGTCTTCGCATTCTGCAGAAGTTCCATTAACCAATCGAGAGAGTGTTCGTTTTGCATGGGATGATTATGAAACTAAACGAGATGACAAGTAATCAACAAGTTCATTTATTGAAATACGATCTTGACTCATTGAGTCACGTTCTCTAACCGTTACTGCATTGTCTTCGATGGTTTCGAAGTCAATGGTCACGCAATAAGGAGTTCCAATTTCATCCTGTCGTCTATATCGACGACCTATAGCTTGTGTCTGATCGTAATCGCACATCCAATTCGGTTGAAGGAGGTCAAGCACCTGTTTTGAAGGTTCAATGAGTTCATCTTTTTTCGAAAGAGGTAGAACTGCTACCTTATAGGGAGAAAGACGATGGTCTAATTTGAGAACAGTGCGTACTTCGCCATTCACTTCCTCTTCGTCATATGCATCCATTAAAAAAGCCATCGCAGTCCGTGTAGCACCAGCTGCAGGTTCAATAACATGCGGTACGTATCTTTCACCCGTACCTGAATCGTTATATTCAAGCTTGTTTCCCGAGATTTGAGCGTGTTGATTCAAATCAAAATCAGTTCGGTTCGCGATGCCTTCTAATTCATCCCATCCCCATGGGAATGAGAACTCTATATCGGAGGTCGCCTTCGAATAATGGCTCAATTCATCACTTTCATGAACCCTCAAACGCAAAGACTCTGTTTTCATGCCTAAATTCAGATACCAGTTCATCCTCTCCCCGCACCAATATTCAAACCATTCGTCTGATTCGGCAGGTGGAACGAAATACTCCATTTCCATCTGTTCGAACTCTCTGGTTCGGAAAACAAAGTTTCCTGGTGTGATTTCATTTCGAAATGACTTTCCTATTTGGGCAATACCAAAAGGTGGTTTCTTTCTACTTGTGTTCAAAACATTCCCAAAATTAGTGAACATTCCTTGTGCTGTCTCAGGTCGTAGATAAACCTCTGCTGCTGAATCAATTACGGGTCCTGCGTGGGTTTTGAACATCAGGTTAAATTGTCTAGCTTCAGTAAAAGATGATTTTTGACCGCAACTTGGACAGGTATTCGGGTCTTCAAGTTTGTCTTCTCGAAAGCGCGAACCGCATTCACGGCAGTCAACCAGTGGATCTGTGAAATTTGTTAAGTGTCCGGATGCCTCCCATACAGACGGTGGCGAAAGAATCGCAGCATCCAGACCTACCACGTCTTGGCGAAGCTGCACCATGGAACGCCACCACTGTTCTTTAACGTTTCTGAGTAACAGTACACCGACTGGTCCATAATCGTAGGTGGACCTAAATCCTCCATAGATTTCAGCCGATTGAAATACGAAACCTCTTCGCTTTGACAGATTTACGACTTTGTCGAAGATCTCCTCTTTGTTAACACCCATGATCGAAGCGTACTAGGCATCTGGGGTGCATTTTGAAATATTTCTTAAGTATCCATAACTCTTCGTGAGCGTATTTTTCTTTCTAAGTGAAACTCCATCGCTTCATTAGCGATTCGGTCAATTTCTGCGACAATTTCTTCATCTTTTACCTCAAGCGCACTTTTAAGTCCACCACCTAAGACTGCTCTCATCACGGCAATTGATGAATTAGTGACAGTTCGTCCCCGTTTGCATTCTTTGCAGAAAACTCCTCCCTCACTGATGGATATTGACATCAAATTTTCTTTGGTTCCACATTTGACACAAAAACCCAATTCGGGTACCAATCCTTCATTATCAAGTAGCTTCAAGAAAAAAGCTGGGACCAATAGAGGTGGTTTTTTTTCGTCTAATGTCCGCAATGCTCCAAGAAGCATTTTGTAACGATTGGTGTCAGGCGAATCATCGGGAGCCACATGATCGACTACTTCAAGCATGGCGGATGCCTCACTAAACAAATCCGGATTTGATCTTATATTTTGAAAGCTGTCTATTGTTTCCGCTTGAGTTACTATCCCGAGTTCCCCTTTTCCACTGAACAACTGTAAAGAGACATGACTGGTCGGTTCCAATCTTCCACCGAATTTACTTTTCGTTTTCCTTATTCCTTTGGCAACGGCTCTGATCTTTCCGTTTTCTTGGGTCAGGATCACAACTATCCGGTCCGATTCGCCAAGTTTCCACGTGCGAATAACTATTCCCTGATCGCGATATAGAGCCATTCTCAAGTGCCTCCAAGACCACCGAATCGTCGATCTCTGTCTTGAAATTCTTTTATTGCACGAAACAAATCTTCTCGAGAAAAATCTGGCCATAAAGTATCACTGAAGATCAGTTCACTGTAGGCGAGTTCCCATAGCAGGAAATTTGAAACTCTAGATTCACCTGACGTCCTGATCACTAGATCCGGGTCAGGCATTTCAGGGTTGTAGAGATTTCGTTCAATGGTTTTTTCATCAACTCTTTTGATACCGGAGTCAATCATTTTCTGAACAGCGTCAACAATTTCGGCTCTCCCTCCGTAGTTGAAAGCAACAGTGAAAGTTAAACCTGTATTGTTTTTTGTCAACTCCTCGGCCTCTTGCATTCTTCTTAGGATTCTTTGCGGTACTTTTTTGTCACGTCGACCTAGAAAACAGATACGCACATTTCTTTCATGCAACTCTTCTTGGCGCTGTATTATTATCTGCTCGTTAAAGTCAAGTAGGAACTGCACTTCCTTTGCAGGTCGTTTCCAATTCTCGGTTGAAAATGCGAAAACGGTAAACCAATTAACTCCTATCTCAATAGCTCCTTCTACTACATCAAAGAGAGCTTTTTCCCCTGCGGTGTGCCCATCCGTTCTTTTTAATCCTCTCTTTTGCGCCCAACGACCATTTCCGTCCATCACGCAAGCTATGTGCTCAGGTATGTATTCGGGATCTAAATAATCTGGTATCACAGTTTTGAAGTTATCCGTCTAATAATCATGTAGAAAATCTGGGCGAAAGTTTGTCACTTCAATATCCGAATCGATCAAGTGATCGTGGTCGTTTTTGCCAATCTTTTTCCACTTTTACCACCAATTCTATATATGCCCCTTCTTGCAACTGTTTGCGCACTTCACTTCCGACTTTTTTTAGTACTTGGCCCTTGTGTCCAATCACAATTCCTTTTTGAGAGTCGCGTTCTACCAATATCTCACATCGTATGTGTGGCCAGTTCCAATCTGTTACTCGCGTCGCTATCGAATGCGGCAACTCATCATGGACTTCTGAAAGAAGTTGCTCTCTGACTAATTCAGCTACCCAAAAAGACTCAGAAAAATCAGTTTCCATTTCCGCAGGAAAATACTGGGGTCCAGGAATTAATTCTGCTTTGACATGCTCAAGTAGTTCTGCGACCCCTTCCCCCGTAGCGGCCGAAACTGGAAAGTATTCCATAAAGGAAAATTTTGAAGCTTCATTTAGTTGGGTCAAGATTCTTCCGCTTTTTACTTTGTCAATTTTGTTAAGGACTAAAACAGTTTTTTCAGGAGGTAGCGAATTGGCTATAAATTTGTCTCCTTTGCCAATTACGGAATCAGCTTCGACTACAAAGAGAATCAGATCTATCTCATTTAATGTGAATCGCGCAGTGTCATTTAATCTCCTACCGAGAAGAGTTCTCGGTTTGTGAATTCCGGGAGTATCGCAGAACACTATCTGGAATTCAGAGCCTGTAAGAACCCCTCTAATCTCCGTACGAGTTGTTTGTGGTTTATCTGAAACAATCGTTACTTTTTTCTGTAGAAAAGCATTAAGCAGGGTCGACTTACCCACATTTGGTCTACCTACTAAGCTCACAAAACCCGAACGGTGACTTTCTGTCGTTTCTATGGGTGGATTGCCTTCTGGTAATTGATTCATTTTCACTGACCCGGCTTTGTAACTCTCACCTGGGTGATCCTGCGACCAACCACTTTTTCAACTACGAAATGGTGTTCTGCTATATCCACATTTTCACCGGTCTCTGGGGCGTGCCCAAGTGCGTCGAAAATGAGACCACCTAAAGTATCCCAATCGCCATTCGGCAGAACTCCACCTAGTAATTCATTTAACTCATCAACTGGCATTCTCCCGTGGACACGTAATCCTCCACCGATTAAAGGTTCAGCCAGCGGCTCTTCACTGTCAAACTCATCGACTATCTCACCTACCACTTCCTCCAACAAGTCCTCTAAGGTGACCAGTCCTGCCGTTCCTCCGTATTCATCTATGACTATCGCCAGATGATAATGGTTGGACTGCATTTCACGAAGCAGCAGTCCTGCTTTTTTTGTTTCAGGAATGAACTGTGGTGAACGTGCCAAAGGTTTGACTGATATTTCCCCATCTCCGTCTAATTGAGCTTCCATCATGTCCTTTGCGAAAACCACCCCTACTATTTCATCTAGACTCTCACTGCTCACAGGCACGCGAGAAAACCCATTCAAAACTGCAACTTCCATTGCTGCCGAAACAGTGAAAGTATCAGGGACACTGACGATGTCAGGTCGCGGTGTCATAACTTCCCTAACTAAGGTGTCACCAAAAGCCAAGATTGATTCGATGAGTTCATGTTCGTCATTTTCAATTGACTTCGACTCGAGAGCTTTTTTGGCGGTTTCCAGCAGTTCGTCTTCCGAAACAACTCTGGTTTCCTTCGACTTGAAAAACTTGCTTAAAAACTTTTCAAGCATCACTACCTCTTGAGTCTTCTGCGTGGCGGTCAATCAAGATCTTTTCCATTTCTTTCATTTCTTTTTCTGCTGCTTCTTCATCATGGTCATATCCAAGTAAATGGAGTATCCCGTGAGTTAAAAGAAGGATCATTTCGTCTTCGAATTTTAGATCTTTCTCTTTTGCTTGTTCTGTAGCAACTTCAGGGCATATACAAACATCGCCCATTAGGTAAATAGTTGAATCTGTTTCACTATCCGGATCATCTATTGGAAAAGCCAATACGTCTGTAGGTCCTTTTTTTGATAAATGCTTTTCATTAAGAATTGAAATTTCTCCTGTTTCTAAAAGAAATAAATTCATTTCAAGAGGTCTTTTGTCAGGAGCTGCGTCTCTAACGATCTTTTCCGCAAATTTCCCCAAAGATTTAGTGTGGACTTTGATGGTTTTGTCAAGTCGTTTATCGATTACGTATATACAGATTTGATCGTCTGATTTTGATGCTTTTTCAGACAAGTTACTTACTGCCAGTAATTTTTTTGGACTGTCTACTGGCGTTTTCATACGCTTGAACTATGTCTTGCACTATTTTGTGCCTGACGACATCTCGAGCCCCAAGTTTGACAAAACCTAAACCATCTATCCCAGAAAATGTATCTTCCAGACCTTCAATGCCACTTCGACCTCCGGGAACGTCTATTTGACTCGCATCACCGGTGATTATGACTCGTGATCCAAAACCAATTCTTGTAAGAAACATTTTCATCTGTTCTGGTGTCGTATTCTGTGCTTCGTCAAGAATTATGAAGCTATTATTAAGTGTTCTGCCTCTCATAAATGCCAGTGGCGCAACTTCAATCTGACCCCGATCGAGTAGCCTCTCAGCTTTTTCAGGATCAAGCATGTCAAAAAGTGCGTCATATAAGGGTCTGAAATAAGGATCGACCTTTGCCATCAGATCACCTGGTAGAAAACCGACTCTTTCGCCAGCCTCGACTAGTGGTCTGGTGAGAATTATGCGGTCAACTTCGCCTTTCTGCATAGCATTGACTGCCAAGGCAACTGCTAACCAGCTCTTTCCTGTTCCAGCAGGACCTATAGCAAAAGTAATTATATTTCTACTTGCAATATCAAGATAATTTTTTTGACCTGCAGACTTAGCTCTAACTGGTTTTCCTCTTGCTGTTATAAGTAACTCTGTTGTTAAGACTTCTGCAGGGTTTTCTTGTGCATTAACCATTTCAATTGTTTTGTTGAGAATATTTACATCAACCTGTAGTCCTCTTTCAAGCATCGTTACCATCTCATGGAATACTTGTTCTACCAGATTGGCGCTGTTTCCGGCGATCGTAACCTGATTCCCTCTAACATGGATTTTTGTGTCAGGGAAAGAAGTTTCAATTATTCGCAGCAGTTCATCACTCTGACCCAACAGGTCAGGCATGAGGTCATTGCCAGGGAGTTCGAATCTAACTTTTGTATCCTGCATCTGCGAGTTTCAGACTACAGGAAAGAAAACTTGCAGCATCACTGGGTTTTGAAATTGCGATGAAACGGGTTTACTTTTTTCTCCGTTTCTTATTTGATTTCCGTGAAATTTTCTTCAGTTTTGATCGTCCTTTTTTTGATTGTTTCTTTTCAAATTCAGCTAGCACCCTTGGACCGGCTTCATTTATAACGTCTTCCGCTGCATCAAGTAGTGCTGCGATACTTTCATCTTCTCCTAGACTCGATGGCTCCTTGGGAGTTTCTGGCACTATTAAGCTCCCATAGCTCCAATTCACATCTACTCTTCTTTTTTCATAAAAAGTGCAATCTTCCGGACACCGCCAAGGTGCTTCTGGGGCTTTATCTAAATTGCATTTTCTTACTGTTTCACCGTTCGAATAACTTCTACTTTCGAACTGCTTACAATCTTCTCTCATCGGCATACAAACAGTATGTCATTTCGGACGCCAAAAAATATTTTTTAACCGACAGAACCTTCCATCTGTAATTCAATGAGACGGCTCCATTCAACCGCATATTCCATCGGAAGGGTCTTTGTAACTGGTTCAATAAATCCGTTTACAACCAAAGAAGTGGCCTGGTCTTCAGAGAGTCCCCTACTCATAAGATAAAACAGTTGCTCATCCGCTACTTTAGAAACAGTTGCCTCATGACCTATAACAGCATCTGAAGTTCCAACCTCCATATATGGATATGTATCCGAGATGCTTTCATCATCGAGTATTAAGGCATCACACTGCACATGACTCTTGCAACCATATGCATCATCCTCAACTCTCACCAAACCCCTGTAACTCGTTCGCCCTCCATCTTTCGAAATGGATTTAGAGATTATCTTCGATGACGTTTCAGGTGCAGCATGGGTCATTTTGGCTCCTGCATCTTGATGTTGCCCCGACCCCGCATAAGCCACCGATAAAACTTCACCTGATGCTTTAGGACCTGTCATAACAACTGCCGGATATTTCATAGTCAACTGCGAACCTATATTCCCATCTATCCATTCCATCCGACCTTCTTCTTCAACAACTGCTCTTTTGGTGACTAAGTTGTAAACATTGTTTGACCAGTTCTGGATAGTCGTGTAAGTAACCCTCGCTGATGGTTTCACAATTATTTCAACGACAGCCGAGTGCAAAGAATCTGTTGTGTAAACAGGGGCGGAACACCCTTCTATATAGTGAACTTCAGAACCTTCATCAGCAATTATTAACGTCCTCTCAAACTGGCCCATATTTTCAGCATTAATTCTAAAGTAGGCCTGAAGAGGCATCTCAACTTTTACTCCAGGGGGAACATAAATAAATGATCCCCCACTCCAAACAGCTGAATTAAGAGCAGAAAACTTGTTGTCATTTGGGGGTATTACTTTGCCGAAATACTGTTTCACTAACTCAGGGTTCTCGCGCAGTGCAGTGTCCATGTCGGAAAAAATGACACCCTGTTCTTCTAGATCTTCTCGGTTCTTGTGGTAAACGACTTCTGATTCATACTGCGCAGTTACACCGGCTAGGTACTTACGTTCAGCCTCAGGTATTCCTAATTTCTCATACGTGTCCTTAATTGATTCCGGCACATCTTCCCAATCGTCTGAAAGTTTTTCAGTTGGCTTTATGTAGTAATAGATATCGTCAAAATCGATCTCTCCCAAGTCGCCACCCCATGCAGGCATAGGTCTTTTTAGAAATCTTTCATGTGATTTGAGGCGGAAATCATGCATCCATTTAGGTTCGTTTTTCATTCCGGACATCTCTTTAATGATCTCCGAATTAAGCCCTTTTTTCGGCTTGTAGATGTAATCTTCTTCGTCGCTCCACCCGAGTTGATAACTACTTAGATCTACACCTATTTCACTTGATGTCAATTTCTTAACTCCTACTGGATAAGTATTTCTCCTATATAGATAGTAACAATTATCGAGGGTTAATACTAAGAAAATGGATGAATATTAAATCTCTATTTGTTTAGCCGTCTCTGCCTATCCAACCATCCGAGAAGAACCGCTATAGCTCTAGGGTCATGTCTCAAATGATGGCCTGCTCCTTCTATCAATCTCATGTCGGAATGCCCGTGGGCGTCTGAAAGAGCTCTAGCTTCCAAAGAAGAAACGACATCATCTTCAGTTCCATGGACAATAAGAACACTTGTTTCACTGAGTTGTGGAATGGCTGATTCAGCAGAGATTAGTTTCAGTTCTGCTGACCAGGAATCGAAATCATCTGGAAAGGTGGGGTCAGGAATCACTCCGGCTCTACGCGCATGTATGAGCAACCTCTTTGGTGAAGCTGCCCAAGCTGACCAGTCAGCTGGAGCTGCGAGTGACCCCACACCCTTAACTTCTGACTCATTAGCGGCGGCACAAATGCATATCGCCCCACCACTTCCAAATCCAACCAACCAAATCTGATCTACTCGCGGATGATTTTTTAGTTCTGTAATGGCTTGCCGCACGTCAGCCAACCATCCCGAGAGGCTAAAACATCCCTCTGAGTCACCAGTTCCTCTTAAAAGCGGGGCCATCGATACAAAACCCATTTCGGAGGAAATCCTTTTTGCGAGTTCAGGCAGGGTAGTAGCTGAATTGGCACCGCCACCAGGACCTTCAGGAAAACCATGGACCAATAGAACGCTGGGTAAAACTTCCTCTGTCGAGTTAGGTATCTCCAGATGTGAGACTAATTGCAGACCCTCGGACTGGAAACGATAAGTCTCAGACATCTATAAAAGGGCCTCTGCTAATAACCGCCACTGGTCTATGGGCAATCCATTTTTAAATGAATGCTGATCTTGTTGGTCAACTACTAGTTGAATGCAAACATGGTCTGCTCCAGCATCAAAATGCCCTTGAAGTTCCTCAGAAATTTTTTGTAAATCCCCCCACGGTCTTAAGGCGTCCAACAAACGGTCACTACCGCCTTCGTTTAAGTCGTCTTCTGTGAAACCTATTCGCAATAAATTATTCCTATAATTTGGCAAGTCCAGGTAAATAGACAGATCCTTTCTTGCTAGTTCTCTAGCTTTGATAGGATCGTTCTCTAAAATTACCGCGACCATTGGAGCCAAAAAGGCGCCTTCTCCCATCGTCTCACGTGCCATTGCAGTATGGTCTGCGGTCACATTGTAAGGGTGGGCTCCCCAGGTCAGCTCAGCTGCAAGTTTTAATGCTTTGGGACCTAAAGCGCCAACACAAACAGGAGGTTCATTATCAGGTTTGTATGCCCAAAATGGCGCTTGTTTCAAATTTGTCAAATAAGTACGTAAATGTTCGAGTGGCTTTTCCCATGAGTGACCTCTAACAACTTCAACAAAAGGTCCATGGCTAACCCCCACCCCTAGTATGAATCGGTCAGTGAAGGCCTCCGAAAGTGTTCGTGAAGCATTCGCCATCGCTATAGCATCTCGAGAATAGATGCTCGCTATACCTGTCGCTAGAACAATTTTCTTAGTAGCTGAGAGTAAAAAACTTGAATGGACAAACGGGTCTCGGCCAGCAGTTTCAGGAATCCAGATTGTCCCAAAACCCATTTCTTCAATTTCATCAGCTCCCTCACGAGCCCTTTGAGAAGGTACAACGTCAAGCAGATGGGTCCATATACCGATTTTTCCCGGGTCTAAGGTGACTGAATTCATCCGGCTAATCAATCCTTCGAAGATTTTTCGTATAGTTGGGACCTCTTGCTTTGTAAGAAAGAGCGTTCAACATGTTCGTCCCTTCTGCTACTACTCCTTCTCGAATCTGGGCCGGTACCCCCAGTGCCATTGATAAAGGTGGGATTTGTTGTCCGTTTCTGACAACTGCGTTAGCGCCAACTATCGAACCTCTTCCAACAACAGCATTGTGAAGTACTACCGCTCCAACTCCTACCAGTGCTTCATCTTCAATTAGACAACCCTCTAGGTGGCATAAATGACCTAATGTGACATCATCACCAACTGTGGTAACAATTTCTGGGATGCAGTGGATAACTGCATTGTCTTGGACGGAACTTCGAGCACCGACCTTGATCATTCCATCATCACCACGCAGCACAGCATGTGGCCACACGCTCGATTCGGGTCCTATCTCGACATTTCCGATAATTACTGCCTCAGAATGTATATAAGCACTTGCATCTATCTGAGGTTCAAATTCCCCTAACGCATAAATAGGCATGTCAGTTACTCCTATATTTTCCGTATGAGCCACCAAGAAAGAGCAATGGCGAACCTGTTTCTATTATTTCTGCTCCTAGGACTTCTCCCATCACGAACCAATGATCCCCCGCTTCTAAAACTTTGAAAACAGAACAATCAATACTTGCCAAACTGTTATCGATAGCAGGCAACCCTTCTTTACTCTCATGCCAAGAAATAACTTCCCAAGGGTTGTTTTCCTTGCGAAAAAATTCATTTGCCACATTTTCCTGCTGATCTGAGAGAACATTTACGCAAAATTTGTTTTCATCTTTCATTTTTTGCCATGTACTTGAATCTTTACCAGGTAAAAATCCCACCAATGGTGGGTCTAGGGAAACAGAAACGAAAGAGCCTATTACCATCGCTTGAGGCCCCTCAAGTGACAAAGAAGTAACAAGAGTTACCCCAGTTGGGTATTTGCCTAGTATTTTTCTGTACTCATTTCCATCAATTAATTCTGTCAATTTTTTCCCTTATATATTTACGCAATTAAAAAAGGTTAGCCGAGACTGCTGAAGACCCCGACCCAGAGCGCGTATGCGGCCATTATTATGAAATAATTCAACTATGAATTCCCACTCAGTAGATACGGGAACCCGAGATGGTCTCGTTGCAGTTATTAAAAATGATTGTCCAACCTGTCAACTTCTAGTTCCGACACTAGAAGATTTAGGAAAAGCCGGAAAGTTAACTGTAATTACTCAAGATGAAATGGATTTACCTTATGAGGAAGAATGGGTGGTCAATGATGAAGAGTTGGAAATAAGTTGGAACTTAGATCTTGACACTGTTCCTACTCTTCTGAATTTCGATCAGGGCACTGAGATTTCCAGAACTGTTGGATGGTCACGAGACGAGTGGCGCGAGATGTTTGGAGATTCAGACCTTGGCGAAGATTTACCTGAGTTTAAACCCGGCTGAGGTTCTCTGACTGTCGAACCCGGGAGGATCGACCAACTTAAATCTAAATTTGACAAAAAAGAATTTCTTTCAAGACGGGTTGAACTTGCTACACAAGAAGACACTTACGAAGCCATGTTTGAAAGATCATGGACAGATGGCCTTCCCGTAGTCCCACCTACTCTCGAACGGGTTCGAAGGATGCTCGGAGGAACAAGCAAGAGCGCTGACGAAATAGTTGTTTCCGTTCCTCCAAATCTGATTGAGTGCACTGTTGAAAAAATTGCAATAAACGCGGTTATGGCGGGATGCAAGCCTGAGTTCTTACCAGTAGTTATCGCTGCTCTTGAAGCTATCTGCACTGAAGAATTCAACATGCACGGAGTTTTGGCGACAACAATGTCCGTTGGACCGATTTTTGTCGTGAATGGTCCAATAGCTAATGAAATAGGGATGAACTCCGGAATAAATGTTCTGGGTCATGGAAACCGAGCAAACAGCACCATTGGCAGGGCCGTGCAACTGGTAATTTCAAATGTCGGAGGAGGAGGTCCCGGCGGGATCGATCGTTCTACTCTGGGTCATATGGGAAAACAAGGTTTTTGTTTTTCTGAAAACGAACTTTCCTCACCATGGCCCTCGCTCGCTGAAACTCGTGGATTCGAATCATCACAAAATGTCATAACCGCTTTTACTGGTGAAGGGCCGCGGCTTGTGGTTGATCAGAAAAGCAGAACAGCTGAGTCTCTCACACTTAATCTTGCTGAACATTTAATTTCAACTGTGTCGTCCAGAATGGTCGCTGGTATGGATGCAATGCTTGTATTATCACCCGAGCACTCTGCCAGATATAGAGAAGCAGGATGGAGTAAGGATCGTTTTTTAGAAGAAATTACTACGATGACCCTGATCGACACTGACAGTATAATCGCGGGTACAGGTGGAATAGAAGAAGGTCTCCCAAAAGGATTTGCAGGAATGCAACTGCCTAAATTTAGACCAAATGGTCTCTTAATTGCACAAGCTGGTGGACCTGCTGGACTCTTTTCGGCAATAATTGGTGGGTGGCTTAATGGCCCGTCCGGAAGTGAACCTACTAGTAAGGAGATCTTGCTTTGAGCGATGAAAAGACCCTGCTAGACCCGACCGCTGAAATAACTCCAGCAGTCAGAACTTTGTCAAAAAGACACAGCGATCTGACCGATAAAACAATTGGTTTGTTGGATATCTCAAAACCGCGTGGAGAAATTTTTTTGAATCGACTTGAGGAAAAACTCAATGACAGAGGAATAAAAGTTCTTAGATACAGCAAGCCAACATTCACGAAACCTGCACCTGTGGATCTACGACATGAAATTGCAACAAAATGTGATGCTGTAATAGAAGCTTTAGCTGATTGAGGATCCTGTACGACATGCAGTGTGCATGACATAGACGACATGGAAAAAAGAGGTGTGCCTAGTGTGATGGTAGCTTCAGAACCTTTTGAAGATGCCGCGGAAAAACAGGCAGACGCTCTGGGTCTTAATATCGCAAGAATTTTTGTTTCTCACCCTGTCCAAGACAGAACAGAAGAGGAAATGCATGAAATGGCAGACCTAGTATTTGATGAACTTTTGGATACTCTCATCGAATGACAAAAAATATTGCGGTTGCACCTGAGACCAGACCAGAGATGCACAAGATGATGTGCGCTGCAGCTGAACGTTCAGGGGCCTCTCTGACCGGTATCGAAGAAGCTGATGGTCTTGTTTGGGCAGACCCCGCAAGACCGGAACTGTTTCCCGAAATTGCAGAAAGAGCAACAAAACTTGAGTGGATCCAACTTCCATACGCCGGGATCGAACCATTTGCTCATTATCTGGATCCAAAATGGCGTTGGACATGTGGTAAAGGTGTTTACGCTCCTGCTGTAGCCGAAACCGTTCTAGCTCTTGCTCTGTCACTCTCAAAAAATTTGCATAACTATGCTAGAGAAACTGAATGGTCTGGACCTGTTGGAAGTTATCTACAAGGATCGAATGTAACCATTCTAGGGGGAGGTGGTATAACCATTGAACTTCTACCTCTACTTGCTCCTTTCAACTGCACCACAACGGTGATCAGGAAAAAAGATGGGGAATTGCCTGGAGCATCGTTCACTTACACAACAGAAAAATTTGAAGAAGTTTTGGAAGAAACGGATCTTTTGGTTATTGCCTTAGCTTTGACTGAAGAGACAAGAGGAATTGTCGACAAGAAGGTTTTTGATCTTCTACCTTCGCACTCGTTTATAGTCAATGTTGCCAGAGGTGGACATATTGTGACTGATGACCTAGTAGAAGCACTTGAAGCAGAAAAAATCGCTGGAGCTGCTTTAGATGTGACAGATCCCGAACCTCTACCCACTGGACATCCACTTTGGTCTCTATCGCGTTGTCTAATTACACCACATGTAGGGAATACTCCGGAAATGGGATTGAAACTTCTCGACCCTTTTATTGAGGAGAATTGTCGACGTTTCATAAACAATGAAGAGCTTTTAGCTGTAGTTGATGTAGAACTGGGTTATTAAATGGGTGCTTGGGCTGGCTTTTTATTGGCGGTCATTTTTGTTATTGCAGCAATCAACAAGTTTAAAGACCCTGTGGGAACTGAAAACTCTATTTCATCTTTAGGTCTCCCCTTTCCGAAATTGCTGTCTTCTTTACTCCCAACTGTTGAACTTATATGTGCTGTTCTTTTAGCTGTGGATCCTCGTACCGGCGGACCTTGTGCTGTTGCCTTACTCGCAGCTTTCACCACTCTCCTCGTAGCTCAGATCCTTTCGGGTAATCCCCAAAATTGCGCTTGTTTCGGCTCTTGGACAAATAAAAAAATTTCATCTTGGGATTTACTCAGAAACACCGCACTCATAGTGCTTGGAGTTTTGGCAACACTCGACTGAACTCATGGTGATGAGTGCTGATACCTTCACAGGATAGACATGACAAGGCTAATTCAAGGAGGGTCGGTCAAATGGATGGTTTGATGATGGATGTTCCACTTTCTCTAAACCATATTTTCGCCAGAGCTGAAAGGCTTTTTCCGGAAAAGGAAGTTGTGACTGCCACACCTTCCGGTAGGGAGAGGTTGAATTACGGAGACTGGGCTAGACGTACAAGATGCTTAGGCGGAGTGCTAGATAACCTTGGAATTACTGAAGACGGTCGCGTCGCTACTTTCGCATGGAACAACTCCAGACACCTGGAACTGTATTTCGCACCTTCTTGCAGTGGTCGTGTGGTCCATACTCTGAATCTTCGTTTATTTCCCGATCAACTCAACTACATAGTCAATCATGCTGAAGATGAAGTGATTTTTCTTGACCAGTCAGTTGCAGGATTAATTTGGCCTTTAATGAATCAATTCGAAACTGTAAAACATGTCGTCCTGATGGATGACGGTGCGCCCGGCCCAGATCCTTCTGAAATAAATGCAAACGTTCATGACTATGAGGAACTAATTGAAGCTGCTGAACCCGTGGAATGGAAAACTGTTGAAGAAAACAAGGCAGGTTCGATGATGTACACGTCTGGAACAACTGGCAATCCCAAAGGTGTCGTTTATTCTCACCGTTCAATGGTTCTTCATACTTTCGGTGTGATGATGGCCGACACTATAGGAATCAATGAGAAAGATGTCTTGATGCCAGTAGTACCAATGTTTCATGCTAATTCATGGGGCATCGCTCATGCAGGCGTAGCTACTGGTGCAACTCTGGTGATGCCAGGCGCTGATCTTTCACCTCCTGCATTAGCATCGCTTATAGAAGAGGAGAAAGTCACTGTAGCCGCTGGTGTTCCTACAATTTGGATGGGTGTCCTACCAGAACTTAAAGGGCGCGATACGTCAGCCTTACGTTCAATTCCGTGTGGTGGTTCCGCAGTACCAAAGTCTCTTTCAGAGGGTTATAGAGAACAAACAGGTTTGCCTATTCTTCAAGCATGGGGCATGACAGAAACTAGTCCGATCGCAGCTGTGTGTAACATTAAATCAAGCCTTTCTCACCTTGGCGAAGATGAAAAAGCAGACCTCCGTACAACCGTTGGTCTAGCGGTACCTGGGGTTGATTTTCGAGTTGTTGAACCAGAAACCGGAGAAGAACTCCCCTGGGACAATGAATCTCGCGGAGAACTTCAGGTAAGCGGACCATGGGTCGCTAAAACCTACTACAACGATGAAAGGGCAAATGACTCATTTACAGAAGATGGTTGGCTTAAAACCGGAGATGTCGCGACTGTGGATTCGAATGGCTACATCAGTCTTGTTGACAGAACCAAAGATTTGATCAAATCAGGTGGTGAGTGGGTCAGTTCAGTCGAGTTAGAGAATGAAATCATGGCCCATCCAGAAGTTGCTGAAGCAGCAGTGATTGGAGTTGCGTCAACCAAATGGGGTGAGCGTCCTATGGCCTGTGTAGTCCGTTCTGAAGGTTCAGAGGTTTCAGCTGAAGACATAATCTCATGGTTAAATGACCGTGTTGTAAAATGGTGGATTCCTGAACGGGTCGAATTTATTGAAGAGGTGCCGAAAACCTCGGTTGGGAAATTCTCAAAAAAAACACTTCGGGATCAATTCTCAGATGTGGTGGTGGATTAATTCTAAAACGTGCAGTGGAGATGTTTAATTCCATTAATGAATCCACTCATTAAGCGATCTGGCTGCTCTGTGGCGGTTACTCCTGGGATGGTTTTTCTTATTTCTCTTAGCATGACGGTTATCTCACGTCGTGCCAGATGAGCACCTAGACAGAAATGAGGCCCAGGAGCTCCATAGCCAAAATGGTCATTCGATTCACGCAAAATGTTAAATTCATGAGGTTTTTCAAAAACTGAAGGGTCACGATTCGCCGCCCAGTAATAAAGGCTTAGCTTGTCGCCTTCTTCGAATTCTCTATCTCCTAAACGCACACCGTCACGTGTAACTGTTCTTCTCATGAAAATTACTGGGCTTGCCCAACGGACTATTTCTTCGACAGCTTTTGGTGCCAAATTTTCAAAATCATTCCAAAGGATTTCTTTTTGTTCTGGGTTCTCCGTAAGCAGGTGTAAAGCCCAGGAGAGTGCATTACGAGTTGTTTCATTCCCTGCTACTAATAAGAGAATGAAAAATGAAGCAATTTCTTCTTCTGTAAGCTTCTCGCCTTCTACTTCTGCATGGAGAAGTGCTGATGTCAGATCATCTGTCGGTTTCACCCTTCTTTCTTCGAGCATTTCTGACATGAGGGCAGCTAATTCCCATGCAGCTCCCATTATTGCCGCGAGTATGTCTGTACCTTCAGGTGTGTATTCGACGTCACCCGCTCCGAGTATTGTATTTGATTTGTCAAAGACGAAATCGACTCTGTCTTTTGGAACACCCATCATTTCACAAATGACCAGAAGTGGTAATTGAGCGGCCACATCAACCACAAAATCACATTCTCCTTTTTCAAGTGCATCTAATGCGATTTTCTGCGCTAATCGTTCAACCGAATCTTCTACAGATGCAAGGCGACGAGGTGTGAACCCGCTCGAGACTATACTTCTGAGTCTTTTATGCCTTGGGTCGTCCATGTTTATCATTGACCCGAAGAAATCAAGCATTTCTTCTGGGAAGTCAACTGTACTTGTAGCCCCTTGTCCGCTACAGAAATCTTCTGGCCTTCGGCTGGCTTCTGCTACGTCTGAATGTCGAACAAGTGAATGAAATCCTTTTTGTTCCGGGAAGACTCCAAATATTTCTTCTGGCAAATCGAAATAACGGTAGGGGTCTTCGGAACGAAGCAGGTCGAACGCTTTTTCTCTATAGTCCAAAGGTTTTGACCAAAACTCTGCTCTAGCTAGGTCTATTTCATCTATTTTCATATTTTCGATCTTAGAGCAAACTTTCAGTGATAAAAATTCGGAAAATTATATGTCCGGTTATTGTCTTCAGGCCTTCTACGTGCCATTATTTTCTTGTCACTCAAGCCCAGACAAGGAGAGGCTGTGGAACTTTTTAATGACTGGATGGGAATTTCAGGTGGAGGTCAAGCTCTTGGACGCTACGCCCACTACTTAGGTGGAATCACTTGGATTGGTTTGTTGTATTTCTTCAACTTTATTCAAGGTGCGGCCTTTGGGGAAATGAGTGATTCAGCTCGTGGAGAGGCTCTGAGAAAGATCACTTGGCGCACTCTCTGGTGGTTCCGTTGGGCAGCAATGCTCACTTGGGTTTCAGGAATTTGGATATTGATCCATCAGGAATTGATTCATGAAATGGACTACTGGCGTTCCGTACCAGGTATGGGAATTGCTTTTGGTGCAATTCTCGGCACCACGATGGCCGCAAATGTTTGGATGGTGATTTGGCCTGCGCAACAAATCGCCATCGGTTCTTCAGTTGCAGTAAGTGAGGGTGGCGAGGCAGACCCTGAGGCACCCGCAGCAGCGAAAAGAGCAGGTCGAGCAAGCCGTGTAAATACTCTTTTCTCAATACCACTTATTTTCTTCATGATGTGGCCTAGCCACTTTGGTCTCAATTTTGACAATCCGGAAGGCGGAACTAGGGCCGTTTTATGGATCATCTTCGCTGTTATTTGGCTTGTTATGGAACTATCAGCTCTTGGCAAGGTCGGCGGATATGACAACAAAATAAATGCAATAGTTTTGGAAAAGCATCAGGACACAATCAAATGGGGTTTCCTGATTACTTTGGTTCTTTACCTACTGTTCGAAATACTCGCTTAAAAGGCATTAACTAACTAATAGTTTTGCTTCCATACCGCTGGTTCTGTGACCAGCTATGTCACAATACAAGATGTACCGTCCAGCTTTTAAATCGATCTCCCCGATGTCTGTTTTCTCGTCTCCCACCTCAAGTTTAAAGTCATCTTCCATACCTTCTATAACTAAAGTGTGCGACTGAAAGCCGTCTAATATGTACTCAATCTTTACTAAACCTTCTTCTGCTTCATACATATCTGCATCAAATTTTTGGCTGTCGTAAGTCGTCACTCTCACAACCCCATCTGTCGAAAGAGCCACTTTCTTTTCTTCTGAACCTCCGCCACAGGAAATCAGCAACAAAGCTGCAATGACCGAACAGGAGTACTTTTTAATTTTCATCGACTCTCCTCTTTCATCTATGACTTTAGGGTAACAATGAGTCATCATTACTGAATGGGAAAAGTGTCACTTCTTATTAATCCTTTAGCTGGTAAAGGTA
>MDTE01192581.1_pt1 | contig 24380 bp, 25 predicted proteins | sample 811231 | NCBI WGS metagenome assembly MDTE01 (sample SAMN05326651, study PRJNA326480) | marine metagenome | isolation source: seawater | place: Indian Ocean: Red Sea | collected 2010 | reverse complement strand
GGATTATACATAATTACTCTTGATCTTACTGACAGACCATACCAATGGCCATCCGAATCTCTCAAGTTTTTAGGAACTAGTTGATTCAATAATTTAGAGTCGATTTTTTGAGAAATATTTTTTAATTTAGCATCATGTAAATTTCCTGCATCAACAGTGATTAGCAGGTCAGCCGGACTTTTTTCTCCCTCATCTAATATCTTCTTGATCAGTACTTTTGTTTTAGCAGTTAAGATATTTACTTTAATCCCTGTATCATTTTCAAAAATATCAATCAGAGGTCTTATGAGATGTTCTTTTCTAGCAGTATATAAATTTACTTCTTCTGCAACAGCACTACTCAAGCAACCTGTTGTAAGAACAGCAGGCAAAACAAGATATGTATATATACATTTTTTAAACATAGTAAATAAGAATGATAATCATTATTATCAAATTTAAGAACAAATTCAAGGAAATTCTTGGACACTTTTTTGAGATTTAAAATAATCCACTAATTTCCCAACAGCTGAATACATGCTATAGTTTTCTTTAAATTCTTGGAAGATATCAATATGATAATGTCAGACCTGAAAGGTAAAATTTGGATGGATGGTGATTTGCTTGAGTGGTCAGATGCTAAAATACATGTTCTAACACATACTCTTCATTATGGTACAGGTGTTTTTGAGGGTGTCCGTGCATATGAAACCTCCAATGGTTCTGCAATCTTTAGACTTCAAGATCATACTGATAGATTATTTGAGTCAGCACGGTTAATAGGTATGAAAATTCCCTTTACCGCAGATGAATTAAATTCTGCACAAGTAGATGTTGTTAAAACAAATGGATTGAAAAACGCTTATATTAGACCAATGTGTTTTTATGGTTCGGAGGGCATGGGGTTAAGAGCAGATAATTTAAAAGTCCATGCTTGTATTGCTGCTTGGGACTGGGGTTCATATCTCGGAGATGATAAAATTCTTAATGGCATAAAAGTTAAGGTTACAGAGTTCCCAAAAAGAACAGAAAAAAGTATGATACATAAGGCCAAGGCTTCTGGAAATTACCTTTACTCAATGTTAGCACTCAAAGATGCACTAAGCTCAGGATATGATGAAGCGCTAATTTTAGATATAAATAACAATGTAAATGAGGGTTCTGGAGAAAATTTTTTTATGCTCAAAGACAATCTTTTGCTCACACCAAAAGATGCTACGGTTCTTAATGGTATTACTCGACAGACAGTAATGGACATTGGGCGAGAAATGAATCTTAATGTTCAGGAAAGTGATATTTCTGTAGAGGATGCAAAAAATTGTGACGAGGCTTTTTTTACAGGTACAGCAGCTGAAGTTACACCAATCGTACAAATTGATAATGTCAGTCTAAATAATGGATTGCCTGGTCCAGTTACCAAGAAAATTCAAAAAATATACTTTGATACTATTAGAGGTAAAATGTCACAATATAATCATTGGCTAACAAAAGTTTAATATGTTTAAAAAGAAAAATATATTAGTCATCGGTGATATCATGCTTGATAAATACAGCCATGGTTCTGTTGGCAGAATATCCCCCGAGGCTCCTGTTCCGATTGTAGATATAAAAAAAACTATATATAAACCAGGTGGGGCATCAAATGTTGCGCAAAATTTATCTGCTCTAGGCATGAACGTTTCTCTTCTGGGCATTACAGGGGATGATCCTGAACTCAGGGAATTAATTAAAGTGATGAGACATACAAATATCAAATTCGATCCTGTCAAAGATTTATCAATTAGAACTACACTAAAATGTAGAATTATTGGAAACGATCAACACCTAATGCGACTGGATCATGAAGACAAAAATAAATCTAATATGCATGATTCTTTGCTGAAAAAAATTATTAAATATTCAAAACACACAGATTTGATTGTTATGTCTGACTATGACAAGGGAGTTATTAAACCAATAGCTAATGAAGTAATTGGTCATGCTAAAAAAAATAATATAAAAGTTATTATTGATCCTAAGGGTGTTGATTATTCTATGTACATGGGCGCCTACCTTGTCAAACCGAATGAACATGAATTTGCGACAATTGTAGGTAAACCAAAGAATAAAAAAGATATGATAAACAAAGGGAAAGAGCTAAAAAAATCCCTCGATTTAACAGCGCTTCTGTTAACACTGGGTAAAAGCGGCATGATTCTGTTCGATAAAAACTCAGTAATTACTTTCCCAACATCCCAGAAAGAAGTTTATGATGTAACTGGCGCTGGAGACACAGTTATTTCTGTACTAGCCGCATCTTTATCGTCAGATAAAACTCTTAAGAAGTCATGTGAGTTAGCAAATATTGCTGCTGGTCTATCTATACAGCATCTTGGTACTGTTAGTGTCAGCAAGACTGATATTCAAAATGCCCTACGAAAATAATAAGCTGATTACAAATGTTGAGGATCTCAACACCTCATTGTCCCATTTAAAAAAAATAGGCAAATCTATTGTTTTCACAAATGGATGTTTTGATATCATTCATCCTGGACATATACATCTTCTCACATCAGCTTCATCAAAAGGCGATGTATTAGTAGTAGGTCTTAATTCCGACCAATCTATTAAAAATTTCAAATCAAAGAATCGCCCTATTTGTCCTCAATATGACAGAGCTTTTGTAGTAGGAGCATTATCATGTGTTGATTTCATAATTATTTTCGATGAGGATACACCGGAAGAGTTGATAAAAAAAATTGAGCCCGACGTTCTGGTGAAAGGAAGCGATTATAATAATAAATTTATTGCAGGAGCAGACTTCATGTTAGAGAAGAAAAAAAGAGTAGAATTGGTAAACCTTTTAGATGATAAGTCAACTACTGACATAATAAGTCGCATTAAAAAGCAAGGGTCTTAACAATATCCTTAATCTTACTCTTTACGTCATTTATTGATATTAGCTTCATAGCATCAGGGTCCCTCACACGTTCGCCCCATTTGGCATTATTTATATTTTTGTCGGAAAATTTGCACAGAGCCTCATTATATTTATCAACAACATAATCAAGTTTTTTATAAGGACCAGTCCGATGTGGGTTTGATGTTGCATACAGACCAATAACAGGTATTTCAACCATTCTTGCCATGTGAAGAGTTCCAGAATCAGGACCTATGTAAAATTCACTCTGATTCAAAACGCAAAGCATTTCACCTAAGCTTGTTTGGTTAATGAGATTGATTACATGACTACTTTCATTAAAATATTTCTTTATTTTATTCGCTTTTTCTTTACTAGTTTTTCCAAGGATAACTGTATTTATTGAGTACTGATTTTTACAGTATTCTGAGATAGTAGCAAAATTGTCATAACTCCATTCACGATAATTGTTAGGACGAGAGCTTGTGAATGGATTCATTGTTAAAAAGGGTTTTTGTTTATTTATATTATTATCTTTCAAGTATTCATTATGCTTCGACACAATACTTTCAACCTGCCAATCTAGTATTCTTTTCTTTATATTAACTTTGTCAAGGAAGGCAAAGAAATGGTCTAACACGTGCGAACCTTGTGTATCTATGTCATTAAAAGTTACATTGATTTTACCTTTTATGATATTAGCAATTAATTTCGATCTTAATGACTTTTGCATGTGGAAGACAATATCAAAATTTCTGTTTTTAAATGAATTACGCATATCAACAAGTGAATTGATAGTACTTCTTTTATCTACTAGGATAAAATCAATGTCTTTAAGATTTTTAACGAGTTCATACTCTGTTTTGCCTATTACCCATGTAATCTTAGAATTTTGGTAGGCATTCCTAATTGATGAGATTATAGGTATAATATGTGTTACATCGCCAATTGATGATAATCTTAGAATACAAATTGATATACTATTCCTCTTGACCATATGATTAAAACAAAATTCGGTTCAATTTTCTCACATAAATTCAATAATGAGTATATATGTTACGATACATCTATCCAACCGATTCTTAAAAGTAGGATTATAGATTCCCTAAAAAGTGACGAATTTAGACTATCAAATAGATCAAATATACTTGATCTCAATAACGGCTTTATAAAAAAACATTTTTGGAGAAAAGGCGCAGTGTCTGTTTTTAATGATAATTATATATTCCTAGGATTAAAAAGTTCACGTCCCATAAGGGAGCTGATTAACTATATTGATTTTTTACACATAGTAAAAGCTTCTGAAAATCAATTTATAATTGATAAGATAGAGGTATGTACTCCGATATTTGCATATATTAAAAAAAATACAATTTTTTATAAAGGTGACATTATCTTGTCAAAAATTAATGGCATGACGCTTGATGTATATCTTCAGACAAGAAATATGAATAAGAGTTTTGAGATGGAAATAGCACATTGTTTTAGTTTTATGTTTTCTAATGGCATTTATAATTTTGATATGAATCTAAAAAATATTATTTATAATACAGATTCACAAAAGTTAGCCTTCATAGATTTTGATAAAGTTCTAATCGACTCGGCAAAAAAAAACAACAAAAAATATATCACACGTGTCTTGAATAAATTTAAGAGGTCACTGGAGTACTATAAATCTTTGAGTAACTTCAATTATAATAAATTTATAAACTATCTATGATTTTATGTGCTGCACAATCTTTGATATGTAGTCATCTAATATGGACTTTTTAGATAGCGCTAATGAGCGAGCATTATTTTCAAATATCTCTCTCTTAGATTTAGAGCGAAATAGTTTCTCAAATATATTTTTTAACATCTCTGGTTTCTGACACATTATCAAGGCATTATTTTTTAAGAACTCTTCGGTCTCTTCGACGAAATTATACATATATGGCCCCACAATAATGGCTTTTGATTGTATTGCTGCTTCCATAAATGAATGACCACCAACATCTACAAACGATCCACCAAATATCGTAAATTCAGAATATTTTATTAAGTTTCCCATTTCACCTAGTGTATCAGCGATATATATTTGTGTAGAATTTCTTATTTTCTCTTCTTTGCTCCTGATTGAAAAATTAATACCTGATAAAGGAATATCTGATAAAATATCTCCCAATCTTTCTGGATGTCTGGGTGCTATGACGAGAAGATGTTTATTTGATTTTAGTTTAAGCCATTCCTTAATAATTAATATTTCTTCTCTGTGATGCGATGAAGCCAATAAAACATATTTTTTATCAATTATTCTTTGTCCGTGATTTTCTTCATTCGTAAGTGCGTGTTTTATATTTCCAAGACTACTTATTCTACTTTCATTACCAAATTCCAGGAAAGATTGCATATCTTTTTCAGATTTACAGTATATGTGTTCGATATTATCTATAGTATTTTTGTAAACATTTTTGGAGATAAACTTCATTATCCCTTGCGGCGGATTAAATCTAGCATTGACAGTAATAATTTTTGTCTGATGTTTTTTACAAAGATAATATAAGTTTGGCCATAATTCTGTTTCTATAACAATTAATAATTTAGCAGATATTGACTTGACGAAAGTATTAGTAATCATAAAGAAATCCATGGGAAGGTAGTGATGATCGATGCCGTCAATCGCCGAACTTTCGAATATATATTTTGATGAAGGTGTATTAGAAGTAATCAAAATATTATTGAAACCTTTTTCCTTAAGGCACTTTGTGATTTTGATGGCAATTTTCATCTCACCAACAGAGGCAGCATGAAGCCAAATATTATATTTTTTTGATACTTTTGTTTTAACAGTTTTCTTCAGTAAGTAGCTGAGATTTTCTTTGTTCTTGAGTGTATAGAATAGTAGTTTAAGAAATATTAATGGCGATAATAAATATAATAAAAAATTATATTTTAACATTACCAAACAAGATATGAATTCACTTTTCTTAGCAGAGATACATCTAAATTATTTTGTAGGTATTCTAGCGTCATTTCACTATATACATAGTCCATCATGATTTCTTTTGATTTAGCCAATGACTGTAAATAGTCTATCTTTGCCTCAAGCACTTGCGTGTCTGTATATATCCCCTTATCGAATCCATTTTGAGCATTCTCATATCTCTTCAAACTTGTTGTTAATACCTTCAAAGATGTCTCATATAAGTTTTTACTTGTATTATAGATGTTGAAGCTATCCATAATTTCTTTTCTAACAAGCCTTCTTGAATTGTTATGATCAAGACGCGCTTTTTTATAATTCATCCTTGCTTCTCTAATTTTTGAAGACTGATAACCACCGTTGAATATAGGGAAATTTAGTACTAATGATATTGAAGAATCCTCACGCGTTGTTGCACCGAACTGTGAGCCACCCTGAGTAATATCAAGATAATCATACTCAGCTATGATATCAACAGTAGGGTAGTGACGTGATTTCTGAGCAGCAATCTCATTTCTACTGATTTTCATGTTTTGTTTTGAGATTTTAATACTATTGTTGTTTGTAAGTGCAGAATTAATTAATTCGTCAAGGATAAAAGTCTGATGTTTAATATTAGCTAGTTTAATATCATTGATATCATTAAGTTCTTTGCCAGAAAAGATATAGACGTCATTTTTAATCTTAGATAGGTTATCCTTGCTGATCTTTACATCATTTATGGATTCGTCGTAAATATTTTGATACATCTCATAGTCCTCTATGGATATACTCCCATTATCGAATAATTTTTTTGAAGCTGACAATCTAGCACGCTGGTAATCATTTTTAGCCTCATTGATATCAACCAGATTTTTGAACTTAATTAAATTAAAGTAATGTCTAGCAGATTCTAAAATAAGCAATGAATCTGCATCGTTTTTGCTTATTTCATTTTGTTGAAGGACACTATTTGCTTTTTTAATTTCATCAAACACATATAAGTGGATAAGGGGTTGTCTAATTGATAAATTATATGAGTCCCTGTCATAGTCTGCTGGATCATATGAACCCGCAGACTTGTATCTTTCTATAGTTGTTTCGCTAGCTTGAGCACTAAAATTTATTTCAGGAAAAACTGATGATTTCGTCTGTCTTAAGGTTTCATAAGCTATGTCAACATCGATTTGGTTATTGAGAATATTAATATTGTGCTGCTTAGCTCTGTCATAAAGATTTATTAAGTCAGTTGCGTAGACATTCATTGAAAATAATGAAAATAAAATAATGATTTTTTTCATCTGTATCTCTCTAAGCTTGGGTCAACATCATCTGTCCATTTAGCGATACCGCCTGTAAGATTATACAGATTTGTAACACCATACTGCTCAAGATAAAGTGCTACTGTTCGACTTCTGATTCCATGATGACAGACGATTACGTATTCACTTGAGTCCTCAAAATAATCAACTGAGTCTGGAATTTTACCCATAGGTATGTGAGTGCTATTTTCTATATGACATTTATCATATTCCCATTGCTCCCTGACATCAATGAGCTTCAGGGCAGGATTCGTAGCAATCATTTCTTTTATCTCTAATGGAGTCTTTTCTTGCATTATTTGTCCTTTTTTTCCAGTATGTGATATTACTATATTTTCTCTTGCTGTGTAACTATTTCTTGCCCTGACGGCTGTCAATACTTACATATTTACACTAATTCTTGCAATATTTATAAACACCATCATTTTTATGGAAATCTGTGATGTGGAACCACCATATAATATTCAATTAATAAATTTTTCGTTGTTTATGTTAATATTAGTTTGAGTATAAAGATTGCATGAAAAATAATAAAATCAACATCAATGATTACAAGTCAAACTATCCTAACTCGGTAAAGTCTTACAAAGAGATTTATGACCTTAAGATTCCATTTAGAGCTATTTCCATTTCGGATAGTGCAGGGTCAAGTAAATTATTTCATGTTTACGATACAACCGGTCCTTATACTGACCCATGCTATAAAATTGACTTACACAATGGATTGCCAAAAAAAAGAAATGACTGGATAAATACTAGAGAAAAAGAATCCAAATTGTCTACCCAGACTAAAGAGAGTGTAACTCAACTAACCTATGCCAAAAATAATATAATTACAAAAGAGATGGAATTTGTCGCAGCTAGAGAGAATGGCTTTCATCATGATAAAGAAAGTCAAATTACCCCAGAGTTTGTCAGACAGGAGGTCGAAGCAGGAAGAGCAATAATCCCTGCTAATATAAAACATCCTGAGCTAGAACCAATGGTGATTGGCAAAAAATTTCTTACTAAAGTCAATGCTAATATTGGCAATTCGCCTGTAAAATCAAATATTGAGGAAGAACTTGACAAACTTCTTTGGGCTGTACGATGGGGTGCTGATACAGTTATGGACTTATCTACCGGTAAAAATATTTTTGAAACTAGAGAGGCGATAATTAGAAACTCTCCTGTACCCATAGGAACGGTACCAATTTACGAAGCACTAGAAAAAGTCAATGGTAAAGCTGAGGAGTTAAATTATGAAATCTTTCGTGATGTTATTATTTCGCAAGCTGAACAAGGAGTTGACTATTTCACGATACATGCTGGTTTAAAGTTAAGTTATATTCCTACTACGACAAGCAGACTGACAGGAATTGTATCAAGAGGTGGCTCGATTATTGCAAAATGGTGCCTTGCTCATCATAAGGAAAATTTTTTGTATGAGAACTTTGATGACTTGTGTGACATTATGAAAAAATATGACGTTTCTTTTTCATTAGGTGATGGCTTACGACCAGGTTCAATCTCAGATGCAAATGATGAAGCTCAATTTTTAGAACTGAAAACACTTGGTGAATTAACAGCAAAGGCCAGATCAAAAGATGTCCAAGTAATGATTGAAGGCCCTGGTCATGTACCAATTAATAAAATTAAGGAAAACGTGAAGTTAGAGGAAGAATACTGTGACGAAGCTCCATTTTATACCCTGGGACCTTTAGTAACCGATATTGCGCCAGGCTATGATCATATTACTTCTGCTATAGGAGCAGCAAACATAGGTTCATTTGGCACCTCATTATTATGTTACGTAACACCTAAAGAGCATCTAGGTCTCCCGAATAAACAAGATGTTAAAGATGGCCTAGTTGCTTATAAAATTGCTGCTCACGCATCAGATATTTCAAAAGGTCATATGTTCGCCGCACAAAGAGATAATGAGTTATCAAAAGCAAGATTTGAATTTAGATGGACTGATCAGTTCAATTTATCTTTAGATCCATATAAAGCAAAAGAATTCCATGATGAGACTTTACCGCAAGAAAGCGCAAAATCAGCACATTTCTGTTCAATGTGTGGGCCGAATTTTTGCTCCATGAAAATTACGCAAGATATTCGTAATTATGCTTCAAAGCACAATATAAAGGATATCAAAATAGCCGTAGAAAAAGGGATGAAAGAAAAAGCGAAAGAATTTGCGGAGTCAGGAAATAAGATCTATGTTAAAAAATAGTTATTTCTGCGAAGCGTTAAGCGCCTGATCTAAATCTTCAAGAATGTCATCAATATTCTCAAGTCCAATAGATAACCTAACCAAGTCCTCTGGCACACCTGCAGATTCCAACTCTTTCTTGGACAATTGTCTATGAGTTGTACTTGCTGGGTGACATGCAAGTGATTTAGCGTCACCGATATTAACAAGTCTAGTAATCAGATTTAGTTTATCAATGAACACACCACCTTTTTTCATACCACCTTTTATTCCAAAGCTTAGTACACTTGATGCTTTCCCGTTCATGAGTTTTTTTGTCAATTTATATTCTTTGTGGGATTCCAAACCAGGATAATTTACCCACGTAACACATTTATGGTTTTCAAGAAATTCAGCCACCTTTGTAGCATTCTCACAGTGTCTGTCCATTCGCACTGGTAGCGTCTCGATTCCCTGTAGTATCATAAAACTATTAAATGGAGATATGGCAGCCCCCATATTTCTTAGCGGTACTACTCTTGCAGCACCTATAAATGCTGCCTCACCCATTGCCTCAGTAAATACTACGCCATGATACGACATATCTGGCGTGTTTAATCTTTTAAATTTAGTTTTATGTTTTGACCACGGAAACTTTCCAGAGTCAACTATAATACCGCCTATTGTGGTTCCATGCCCACCCATATATTTAGTTAAAGAGTGAACAACTATATCGGCACCATGTTCTATTGGCCTGAATAAATATGGTGATGGTACGGTATTATCAACTATAAGGGGTATTTTATGTTTATGCGCAACTTTCGCAATCTCAGGAATGTCAACTACATTCGCTGCTGGGTTGCCAATAGACTCACAAAATATTGCCTTAGTATTTTTATCAATTAACTTTTCGAGATTAGGTATGTCATCATGATCGCCAAATTTCACATCTACACCAAATCTAGGTAACTGATGAGCGAAAAGAGTATAGGTTCCTCCATATAATGTACTAGTACTAATGATATTATCACCGGCTTCACAGATAGTCATGATTGCATATGTAGTAGCTGCAGAGCCTGATGCTAGTGCAAGAGCTCCTATACCTCCCTCCATAGCAGCAACTCTTTTTTCAAGAACATCTGATGTAGGATTCATAATCCTTGTATAAATGTTTCCGGCTACTTTTAAATCAAATAAATCTGCACCGTGTTGAGTATCATCAAAAGAATATGATGTAGTTTGATAAATTGGTACTGCAACTGATTTTGTTGTTGGTTCTGGTGAATATCCCCCGTGTATTGCTATCGTTTCAAATTTCATTATCTATACCCCTTGTTACTCAAACCTTAGTTTATAAGATATATCGTAAATTATCTATTGAAAATATCATACTGGTCCGAGTCATTTTCTTTCTCTTTTAGCTTAAAGCCTATTCCTAGCAGTCTTATAGGTTTTTCAACTTTAATGATATTGTTAGTAAATAAATCGATAAAGTTGTTAATACTAAGGGTATCACACTTCTTTTGTCTAGTTATAGTCTCGAAATCACTGAATTTGATTTTCAAGAATATCTCCTTTGCAGCAGAGGCGCTAATATTAGAATCATTACATCTTCCAATAAGCTTACTGTATAGAATTGTTATTTTATCAGTACATGATCTAATCTCACGTAGATCATTGATGAATGTATCTTCAACGCTAATACTTTTTCTTACTCTATTTTCCTCGACTTCTCTGTGATCTATCCCCCTGATCAAATTGTAGAGAGAACTGCCATATGATCCGAATAATTGTACTAATTCGCCGATACTCAAGTTATACATATCATCGCACATCTGCATGTTCAATTTTTTACATTTTTCAAAGTTTACTTTTCCAATACCTGGTATTTTTTTCAGATGGACATTTGTCATGAATTCTTTTATTTCATCATCACAGATTGAAAATTGATTATCAGGCTTCTTCCAGTCAGAGCATATCTTTGCAACCAATTTATTTGATGATATGCCAGCAGATGCAGTGATTTTAAAGTCATTTTTTATACATGATCTTATCTGACGTGCCATTTCTTCTGGGTCACCTCCACAATAATTTGAACTAGACACATCAAGATAAGCCTCATCTATGGAAACAGGTTCAATTTTTTTTGTATAGCATTTAAAAATTTTAAAAATTTCCTTTGATGCTTCTTTATATTTTGTAATATCAACAGGCAGTATAATTAAATCTTTACACAGCTGCATAGCTCTTTTCGAGGACATCGCTGAATGAATGCCGTACCCTCTAGCAACATAATTGCATGTTGTGAGCACACCTCTTTCATGAGCTTTGCCCCCTACTGCAACTGGTTTATTTTGAAGATAAGGTTTTTCTCTAATTTCTAGAGAGGCAAAAAAACTGTCCATATCAATATGGACAATCTTTCTATCCTTCCAATTTTTAATTTTTTGATTCACTGAGTGTCAAAGCTTTAATTGTTAAAGCATGAATCTCGCCGGTCTTGATATATTTCTCTAACAGAGCATAAATCATTTTATGTCTTTGAATTGTAGATTTACTAATGAATTCATCACTAACAACACTAACGGTATATTTTGATTCTGATCCTTCCACTAATAATTTATCAACTTTGATTCCTTTATTTATAGAGTTCTCGATAATATCTTTCATTTTTATTTCTCCCAGAGTTCAGGATTAGCCCAATTACTGTTATTAAGCCAATCAGGATTATCCTTATATTCTGCAATATCATAAGCAAAAAAATGAATATTTTCATTTCTCACATTTCCAAAGTATTTATAACCATAAGACGATAATATGTTTTTATATTCAATTAGATTATCTTCATTCTGACCTATATCATTTATGAAAATCAGTATGTTATTAATGCTATAATTCTTTTTAAATATATCTTGGCTAACGACATGTTTTTTATCTAGCAAAAGTATTAAAAGATCATCATCACAGAAAACAGTATTATGATAATTATCCAAAGATTCAATGTTTTCGTAGGAATCCAAACCTAATAAACTTGGAATATGACTATTTTTTGATAGATTACAGACCGTAATATTTTTTTTATTTTTAATATGCTTAGTAATATCCATTTTTACAATCTAGTAGATGATATTTGACAGTCTTACCTTCATACGTGTTTATTATATCAAAGTTAACATAATCATTTGAGTTTATATGCTCCTTAATAATAACTTTGCTCGACACCCTCTGAATTGTCTCTTCCAAGATCTTTTTATTTTCAGCTAAATCACTTTTAACAATTTTTCTTAAAAATTGCTCATTCTTCGAGGGTAAAGCATTTTTATTTATATTAAACATGAAATCAAAATATAAATAATCATAATGGTTTTTCGTGTCTCTTATAAAATCAATGCAGTTACCCAGTCGCATTTTAATTCTATCGAAAATTGCTTGTAATCGACCGTCTTCTATCCTTCTGTATGCGTCAATCACTAATTTCATTATTAAGGGATTCTTTTCAATCATGGTCACATCGTTGTTGAGAGAGGCTAAAATCGCTGCATCTCTAGCAAATCCACCTGTACAATCAAGGATTTTAGAGTTATTTTTTTTTATAATTCTTCGAAAAGGATGAGCAGCATTATCTTTTAATACATTATTGTAATCATCAAACGATAGAATTAACTCCATATTTTTTTTCGTATCTTTAAGTCCGTAACCAGAATTTGTCTTTATCAACAATATATCTGGATGTATGTTATCTTGCATTTATTTACGCTTTTAGATTACGAACCACTCATAACTTGGAATTTTCTTCTTATGAATCTTAGTGAATAATAGGCAACTGGCCAAAAGATAGCCGTAACAAGTGATCCAACTAATAAAGCTTGATAGTCAGTCACTCTATCCATTATATAATATGTCCATATAAATAGGTGTTGTTTTATCAGTATTAGAGCAAATAGAACGACGGCTTGCTGAGCTACAGTCATATATCTCAATGAGTTATAAAGCTTTAAAACTAAATATATCAAGATTACGTATAGCAGCGAGGAAATACCCAGAACTTGTCCGAAAACAATATCAACTATGATTCCCGAAAAGAATGCCAAGACTATTTTACTGTTTGATGGAGTAGCTATCCCCCAGTATGTAACTATCAGCAGTATCCACTCTGGCGCATAATAACCCAGTGGTAATGTTATCAACGAGATGAATAAACCGATTAGTATTGTGGTGATGATTATTAACATTGATTAATTCTCATCACCAGAGATGACAACTTCAGATATATTATCTGCGACTTCTAAGGGTTCAATAGTTGCCTCTATAAACCGCTCCCCCTCTTTCTTTATGACCTCTACAACTCTACCAATTTTTAGTGAAGCAATATATCTATTCGCTTGTCCGGAGGTTATTATCAAATCACCTCTTAAAATTTGACTATCACTGGGGAGAAAGGTTACCTCAAGCATATTATCTTGTGGTCTACCTTTAACAATTATTTGTTGTCCTGTCCTAGCTATTTTCGCTGGTACGTTGCTACTATTATCGGTAATGAGCAGAACTTTACTGGAATACATATTAACCTCGACAACTTGACCTAGCAGGCCATTAACGCCCATTACAGTTTGTCCCACATTGATGTTATAGTCTGATCCAATGTTTATCTGTATTGATTTTTTATTAGGTATTACATCTTTTTGAGTAATCTGAGCGATTTTTATATTTTTAAGTCCCTTATCAACTTCCTGTCTTATAGCTCTCAATCTTGAGACTTCATTTTCTAGTATATCAATCCTCTGAAGATTTATTTTCATAGATATATTTTCTTCTTCGAGGTTTTCAATTTGTTGCCTTAGTTCCTCAATAGTCTTCTTTTCCTCCATAAAAGCCAGAAAAAATTTCGAGGGTGTAGCCGCGGCATATTGTATCGGATTGATAAGAAAATCATTTATTATAATCCTTATGTAGTTTGAGTTTGCGTATTTAATGTCTAGTACAATACTGGTTATTGACAATCCAACAAGCAATACAAGCAGATAGAAGTTAGCTACACTTTTTTTGAACATTGATGTTGACACGATTTAGTCCATAGAAAGAAATTCGACCCCTTTCTCATCTATTATCTCAAGAACTTTTCCACCACCTCGAGCAACGCAGCTCAGTGGATCCTCTGCGACAACAACATTCATCCCAGTCTCCTCCTTGATAAGTAGATCTAGATCTTTAAGTAGTGCTCCACCACCAGTTAAAACCATTCCTCTTTCATGAATATCAGCACCTAATTCGGGAGGTGTATTTTCAAGTGCAGTTTTAACAGCCGCTACAATTCCTTGCAATGCTTCCTGAAGCGCCTCAAGTGTTTCATTACTGTTTATTGTAAATGATTGTGGTACACCCGCTGCTAGGTTTGTTCCTTTAACCTCTATCTCTAGTAGATCACTGCTTGGGTAGGCAGAGCCAATTTCGTGTTTAATTTTTTCAGCAGTAGGATCACCAATTACGCATCCATAGTTTCGTCTTACATAGCTGATTAACGCTTCAGAAAACGTGTCTCCTCCAATTCTTGTGGAGGAAGCATAAACAATGCCATTGAGAGAAATAGTTGCAACCTCGGATGTTCCACCACCAATGTCACATACCATATAGCCCCTGGGTTCATCCAATGGCATGCCTGCACCTACTGCCGCTGCCATTGGCTCATCAATCAAATGAACAACCCTTGCTCCAGCTCCCGAGGCAGATTCTCTTATTGCTCTTCTCTCTACTTGTGTGGCTCCACACGGGACGCAGATAAGCACTCTAGGGCTTGGTCTAAACCATGCGCTTTTATGAACTTTTTTGATGAAATGTTGAAGCATTTTCTCACATATTGTGAAGTCAGATATAACACCATCTTTTAAAGGCCTGATAGCCGTAAGGCCTACGGGTGTTCTGCCCAACATATTTTTTGCTTCAATTCCTACAGCCTCAACCCTTTTGTTAGCTCCTTGTTCATCTCTAACAACGACAACTGATGGCTCATCAAGTACAATTCCTTTGCCTTTCATGTATATAAGTGTATTGGCTGTACCAAGGTCTATAGAAATGTCCGTCGAAAACATTCCCGCAATCTGCTTAATAAAATTGATCACCTATCCCTCCTTAAGTAGTTTATTGAGTATTTGATTCAAAATCTTTGGATTGGCCTTACCTTTCATTTCTTTCATAACTTGACCAACAAAAAACCCCATTAGCTTATCTTTTCCGTTTTTATAATCTTGAACTTCTTTAGGATGCTTTTCCAGTATTTTTTTTGCTTCATGAGATAGTTGATCAACATCAGATATTTGTTCAATATTTTTTTCTTTTATAATTTCATCAATATTTGATTTACCTTCCCATATATCACTCAAGATATCTTTTGCTTGTTTACTAGAAATTTTTCCATCGTCAACATAGCTAATTAACTTTGCTACATGATTTGGCTCGATAGGAGACTGTGATATGTCGATGTTGGTTTTATTACAAATACCTATTACCTCAGTCAAAATGAAATTAGCAATTAGTTGGTAATTTGATTGTGTATCGACGATAGATGCTTCAAAAAACTCTGACAGATTTAGGTTGGATGATAATATTTCTGCATCATCATTTTTTAGATCATAGTCATGCACATATCTCTCTTTTTTTGCATGAGGTAATTCAGGAAGCGTTGATTTGATTTCATTAATCTTATCTTGTGATATTTCGATAGGTAATAAGTCTGGATCTGGAAAATATCTATAGTCATTAGCTTCTTCTTTTGATCTCATTGACCTTGTTTCATTTTTCTTTGGATCATAAAGGCGAGTTTCTTGATCAACAGCACCTCCTGCTTCAAGTATATCTTGCTGTCTCTCGATTTCGTAGTTAATTGCATTTTCAACAAATTTAAAAGAGTTAATATTCTTTATTTCTGCTCTTATGCCAAATTTATCTCCTGGTTTTCTAAGTGAGACATTAGCATCACATCTAAAAGAACCTTCTTCCATATTGCCATCGCTAATACCTAGACTTTTTACTATTGAATGAATCTTTTTCAAGTACGCTACTGCTTCTCTCGCAGATCTCATGTCGGGCTCTGACACGATTTCTATAAGAGGAGTACCTGCCCGATTTAAGTCAATAGCACTCTGATTTTCATATAAATCATGTATTGACTTTCCAGCATCTTCCTCAAGGTGAGCTCGAGTAATTCCAATGGTCTTATTATTGCCATCAACATTTATATCTAATTTTCCATTGTAAACTATTGGAAGTTCATATTGAGATATTTGGTAACCCTTTGGCAAATCAGGATAGAAATAATTTTTCCTAGCAAATATAGATCTACTGGCTATTTCGGCGTCAACTGCAAGCCCGAATTTTATTGCCATATCAACAGCATTTTTATTCAGAACAGGAAGAACACCAGGCATGGCAAGGTCGATTACGGATGCCTGAGTGTTTTGCTCAGACCCAAAATTTGTGGAGGCAGATGAAAACAGTTTACTTTCAGTTGCTAACTGAACATGAATTTCCAATCCTATCACTGTCTCCCACATATCTATGCCTCTGGCTTTTTTGTATGCCAATCTGTCTCTCTTTGAAAGAAATATGAAATTTTAAGAATATTTTTTTCATCAAAATGATTGCCGATTATTTGGAGACCCAGAGGTAAGCCGTCTTTAAAACCCATAGGTAAGGACATTGCTGGTAGTCCAGCTAAATTTGTACTTACAGTATAAACATCCGACAAATACATTGCGATTGGATCGTTCATCTTCTCACCTATTTTAAAAGCTTTATCAGGTGTTGTTGGCCCCATGATAAGATCAACTTCATCAAATGCGTTTTTGAAATCTTGAGCAATTAATTTTCTTACTTTTTGTGCTTTTAAATAATAAGCGTCATAATAACCAGCTGATAATGCATATGTTCCGACCAATATTCTTCTTTTTACTTCTTTACCAAAGCCTTCTGACCTCGATTCTCTATAAAGGTCCTCTAGATTAGATGAATTTTTAGACCTGTGTCCATATCTCACTCCATCAAATCTAGATAAATTAGATGAACATTCTGCGGGAGCAACAACTTGATAGGCCGAAACACCTAGACTTGAATATTTAAGACTAATGCTCTTAATTTTACATCCCATATTTTCAAAAACCTTAATTGAATCATAAAATGTTTTTTTTACATCTTCATTTAAGTTTTGCGTAAATTCTTCGGGTACGCCAATTGTAAAAGATGAGTCTTTGTCCATAAGGCAGTAGTCATAATAGTCAGGAACCTCAACCTTTGAACTGGTAGAATCTTTCTCATCATAGCCAGAAATTTCTTTAAGTAGTATTGCTGCGTCCAGTGCATCTGTGGTGAAAACTCCAGCTTGATCTAAGCTTGATGCAAAAGCTATCATTCCAAATCTTGATACTCTACCGTAAGTTGGTTTTAAGCCACAGATACCACATAGAGATGCAGGTTGACGGATAGAACCACCAGTATCAGTCCCAGTTGAGCAAGGTGCTATCCTAGCGGCCACCGCTGATGCAGATCCCCCTGAAGAACCACCAGGGACATAATCATTGTTCCATGGATTTTTCACTGGTCCATAAAAACTTGTCTCATTTGAGGACCCCATTGCAAATTCATCCATATTAGTTTTCCCGAGCATGATTGTTCCTGCTTCATTAAGTTTTTTGATAACTGTTGCATCATATGGACTGACAAAGTTATCAAGCATTTTTGAGCCACATGTAGTTTTGATATTTTTCGTACAAAAAATATCTTTTTGTGCTATCGGTAACCCTGATAATGGTCGAAATTTATTCTTTGATATCTCATCATCAATTTTTCTTGCTGCATCAGCTGCGCTGTCTTCAGTAAGTGTAATAAAGCAATTGAGTGCGTCGTCGTTTTTTTTAATTCGAGTGAAGTATTCTCTCGTTAGCTCTGTTGCACTAATATCTTTATTTTTAATTGCAGTTATAATTTTTTTTACAGATGAGAAGGGCATATCAGTCTATTATTTTTGGTACTATATAATAACCATCTTTAATTTTAGATTTATCATTCTGATTATCAGTTCTAATGATGTCTTTTATGGAGACATCTTCTCTTAAGGGTTGACTGAAATTTAGTGGATGTGCCATAGGCTCCATATCATCTGTAGGCGCAGCATCAATCTCTCCAATCAACTTTAATATATTTTTTAAATTAGTTATTAGTTCCTCAATATCAGCATCTGGAATGCTTAACTTCGAGAGATGGGTTAATTTATTGATTGTATTCTTATCCATTATTTTTTTCTAGATGACGTAAATCTTTCATGGCCATTATAATCTAAGTGGATTAATATGTCTGTAAAATCGTATGATTCTAATAATTTACGAACTTCCCTTGACTGGTCAATTCCATTTTCTAGCATTAGAACCCCAGAAGAACTCAAGGCTTTACTGGATAATTTAATAATATCTTTAATGTCTTTCAAGCCACCTTGGTCTGAAAAGAGGGCAGTGTGCGGTTCGTTCAATATAACTGACCTTTCTACTCTAGGATCATTGTTGACGATGTAAGGAGGATTGCTGAAAACAAAATCAAAAGTTTCTTTCATGAATGGTCTAAGCCAATCTCCACAAATAATGTCTATATTATTATGTTGACATAGTCCTAAGTTCTTTTTTGCAACCTTCAAAGAGGCGATATGTATATCACTAAGGACAATTTTCCAACTAGGACGTTCATTTGCAATAGAAATACCAACACATCCTGATCCGCAACCTGCATCTAAAAATACACATCTTTTCTTATCTTCAAATACATCATCGCCTCGTATTAAGATTTCATTGATTATGCTCTCTGTTTCTGTTCTTGGTATTAGCACATTCTCATCAATATAGAAATCATGTTTGTAAAATGTATGTTTTTTAAGTATGTATGAAAGAGGGATTTGATTTTTTCTCTGAATCAAAATATTTTGAATCCGCTCATGAATATTTTTTGTGATATCGTTCTTTATGTTTGAGTACAATTTTGGCTTATCAACTCCAAGCACAAACTTTAATATCTCCTCAGCTTCAATTCTTGATTCTTGTTGAGAGAGGTTTGTGTATTGATAAATATACCATGAGGTCTCTCTGAGAGCTTCAATGGTTTTCATTATTTTGTTGATTCTTCTATTAGAGCACCAATTAAAGGATCTATACCACCCTCCATCATCTGCTCAAGCTTATACAAAGTTAGATTGATCCTATGATCAGTGACCCTACCTTGTGGAAAATTATACGTTCGAATCCTTTCTGATCTATCACCTGAGCCCACTTGTTTTTTTCTATTCTCATCAGTATCCTTTTTTTGTTTATCTTGTTCTGCTGAGAGTAATCGTGAGTGTAAGTACTCCATAGCTTTTGCTTTGTTTTTATGTTGGGAACGATCATCCTGACATTCAGAGACGATACCTGTAGGTAAATGTGTAATCCTTACTGCTGAGTCAGTCTTGTTAACATGCTGTCCACCAGCACCTGATGCTCTGTATGTATCTATCCTTAAGTCAGCTGGATTTATTTCAATATCATCTACTTGTTCAACAATTGGAAGAACAGCTACAGTAGATGCCGAAGTGTGGACTCGTCCTTGCGTTTCTGTTTCAGGGACCCTTTGAACCCTATGAGTACCCGATTCATACTTTAAAGAACTGTAGACATTGTTTCCTATAATCTTAAATATTATCTCCTTGAAACCACCATGATCGCTTATGTTGCTATTTATTATCTCGATACGCCATTTATTTTTCTCTGAGAATTTCGTGTACATCTTGAAAAGGTCGCCTGCGAATATGGCAGCCTCCTCTCCGCCAGTGCCTGCACGTATCTCCATGAATATATCTCTTGAGTCGTTTGGATCTTTCTCGACGGTTGCTTCTATTATTTTTGATTCAATATTTTTCAGCTCTATTTCATGCTGCCTCAACTCCTGTCTGGCAATTGCAATCATTTCTTTGTCCTCGTCATGAAGCAACTCTTTTGTATCCAAAATAGATTTTTCAATATTTAAATATTTTTGGAATAGTTTTATTGATGGTTCAAGTTTTGTCAGCTCTTGATTTAAGCTTTTCATCTGTGATTGATCTGAGTAAACCTCTGGTGTACTAAGTTTATCGGTAATATCCTTGTGTCTTGAGAGATTATCCTCAAGCTTAGCTCTTAAATCGGGATTCATTAGTTGTCTTTAAATATTTTATTAAGTTTTTCAATCTTATCTTCATCAAGGTATGGATACAATTCCTTCAGCTTAATTGTAGTTTCATGAGCTAACTTTTTCTTGAGTGATTCTGATATGTATTCAATTATAGTATCTATATCTTCAGAATTTTTTGCCATCTTCTTAGCTTTAATGACAACCCCACTTGTTATGTCGTCAACATAGTCTCTATAATTTTTTATTATTTCCGAACTATTATTCTCAGAAAGCCAATTCTTATATTCTACAATTTTAAACTTAATAATCTCTTCTGCCTGCTTAATTGACTTTTCTCTGATTTTATAGTTCTTCTCAATAATCTGTCCTAAATCATCAATAGTGTACAAATAAACATTATTTAGATTTTTTATCTGCGATTCAACATCTCTAGGTACACCAAGATCAACTATAACTATTGAGTCGTTATTCCTTTTATTGAGTGCATTTTCAATATTACCTTTTCCTATCAGTGGTAGTGAGCTTGATGTAGATGTAATAATTACATCGAACTCATGGACAATGTTAGATAAATTATTCAAGTTTGAATATCGACAGTTATTATCAGATGCTAATTTTTTTCCCTTCTCTTCTTTTCTATTACAGATTGTTATATCGTTGACATTGTTCGATTTAAGATACTTTAACGCAAGTTCTGTCATTTCACCTGCACCAATCAATAAACATTTTTTTTCCTCTACAGATGAAAAAACCTTTTTGATTAGCAGTATAGAGGTATACATAAACGAAATTGCGTTACCACCAATATCAGTGTTGGTCCTGACGTTTTTGGCAACTGAGAAAGAATATTCAAAAAGTCTTTTCAGTTTACTATCGATAGTTTTGTTCTCAAGAGCTATTTTATATGCAGTTTTTACCTGTCCTAGCACTTCGCTTTCTCCGATAACCATAGAGTCTAAGCCAGCTACAACTTTGAAGAGATGCTCGATAGCATCTTCCTCTTGATACTCATAGAGATGAGGTGCGAGAGACCTATACTCTTTATCAGTCATCAACCATCCTTTGAGGTCTATAGAACCTGATTCACTATCTGTATAAATTTCCGTTCTGTTGCATGTTGACACCACCAAAACTTCATGAATATTATTTTCCTTTTTTATTCTTCTTAAGAGTAAGGAAGCGTTATCAGGAGAAAAAGCGAACTTTTCACGAATATCGATATTCGCTGATTTATGGTTTAGCCCTATAACTGATATGGTCATTTATGTTTTTCCTTTTAGCATATTAGCTTGTGCTATTATACATCTATGGAAAAAAATTTAAAATTTATCATCCTAATCACCGCGATGTTTATCGCTTCATGCGGGTCCCCAGATAACCATGATACATCTAGAAAAACAAGCATAGGACCATTTTCTGAGGCCCAAAGTGATCTTAAGTACAATGCCATGTATAACAAAATAGTGTTGGAGCTAATGATGCACAAAAATCAGCATGATGAAGCCCTAAATGTTTTTATCTCTAATATAGATTATTTTAAAAATCAGAGTGATTTTCTTAACATGATTAATAGAGCACGCGATTTAAGGAGATTTAACGACGTTGCAACTATAACTCAAAGATGGCTTGATATTGATTCTACCAATGCATCAGCACATAAGATTTCTTTTGCAAATTACATTGAAATATCTGATTTTGTTAATGCAGATACTCATTTGAATTATTTATTTTCAATGTATGAAAAGAAAAAAAATAAATCATACATAAATTTAGAAGATATCTTATCTCGAAATATTATTAAAAATAACATCGTTAGATATTTTGAAGAAAACTCCATTCGTTTAAATAATCAGGATCTATTACTTTCTTATATAAATGTATTGCAAAAAAATAATCTTGATAGCATAGCCGTTTCATATTTAAAAAACATGCAATATCAAACCAACAGATTACTTGTAAGAAAATACTCGAACTCTTTATCAAAACTGAACAATATTGATCAAGCGATAATGATTCTTGAGAGTTATATTGGTTCGTTGTCTATAACAGATCGAGAGGCTTCCTTTGATCTGCTAGCACTTTATCTACAGACAAAAAACACAGAAAAAATAGACTCTTTAATTGATAAACTTATATCAATCGATCCCGATGATAATGATTTCATCTTTAGAGTTGCTCTTTTGTGTTTTGACAAAGGTCATTACAGTTTGTCTGAGAAATTCTTTAACATATTGCTTTCGAAATCATATGCATCAGACAATATTAATTTTTTCTTAGGCCAGATTGATTACATTAATGAGAGATATAAAGAAGCCCTCCTTCACTATGAAAGAATTCAACAAGGAACATTCGTTAATACAAAATTACTGAATGTATCAAAAGCGATGATGAAACAATATGATTTGGATAGAGCTTCTTCTTATTTAGATGAAGAGATAAAAATTAAAACAAAAAGTGATCTTCTGAACTTACTATCATTGAAGCTGTCTCTATATCAAGAACCATATAATGTAGATCGTGTGATAGAAACCTCCTCTAAAATACTCAAGTCATTTCCTACAAATGAGAGAGCACTCTACTCTAGGGCCTTAGCCTATGAAAAAAAAGGTGATATAGAGAAAATGAGTATAGACTTTGAAGTAATGATAGATAGTAATCCATACAATTCGATTGCGCTTAATGCTTATGGATACAGTCTTTCCTTACATCAATATAAACTCAATTACGCAGAGGAGCTAATAAGAAGAGCAATAGATATAGATCCAGGTAACGCAGCTATTTTAGATAGTCTTGCATGGGTGTTGTACTTGGAAGGCTCATACAAAGATGCTCATAAATATGCATCACTTGCTTATATAAAGGATCGCGATCCAGAAATTGTTATGCATTATTATATGATTTTATTAAAAAATGGTTACAACGATAAAGCACGAAATATTCTTGAGCAATCACTTAGAGATAATCCAAATAATAAGGATTTATTGAAGCTACTTGATAATGATAAAAATGAAGCAGCTCAACTGTAAATCATTTGCTAAAATCAACTTATGTCTTCACGTTTTGAATAAAAGAGAGGACGGGTTTCATAATATTCAAAGTATTTTTCGAATGATTAATTTATACGATAGTTTACTTTTTACTATTAATGACAGTAAAGAAATTAAGCTTGAGACTAATACGTGCGATTTAAACTTTGAAGATAACCTGGTAACTAAAGCTTTTAAGCTTCTATCTAGGAAATTTAATTTAAATTTTGGTCTAAATGTCCAGCTGAAAAAAAATATACCACTTTCGTCTGGCCTTGGTGGCGGAAGTTCAAACGCTGCAGTTACACTTCTTGCAATGAATAAACTTTTCAATCTACATATGTCAAAAAATGAACTTTTATCGGACGCAGCAAGCCTGGGTTCAGATGTACCCTTCTTTCTTTATGGAAAATCTGCCCATGTAACGGGAAGGGGTGAGATTGTAAGTGAAATCAACCTAGAAAAAAAATATTTTGTTTTAATATTCTCCGATCAAAAAGTCTCAACTAAGGACATTTTTGAATCAATCACCGAAAGCAAGTTTTCTAAAAAACTTGATAAAACTGATTTATTAGACTCATATGATAATTCATTCGAAGACACAGTAATGAGGAAATTTCCTGAGTTAATGCAAACAAAATATTGGCTTTCGTCCTTTGGTAAGGTTAGAATGTCCGGTACAGGAAGTACGCTATACATTGAGTTTGATAGTCGCGAAAGTGCACATGAAGCCAATAATGAAATTGAAAAAAGATACCGGTCTAAGATAGTGAGCAGTATAGATTCATATGACATTTTTTCTTAATAATTTGGGGTGTAGCCAAGCGGTAAGGCAGCGGGTTTTGATCCCGTCATTCGGAGG
>MDTE01067511.1_pt1 | contig 24391 bp, 15 predicted proteins | sample 811231 | NCBI WGS metagenome assembly MDTE01 (sample SAMN05326651, study PRJNA326480) | marine metagenome | isolation source: seawater | place: Indian Ocean: Red Sea | collected 2010 | reverse complement strand
CAAGGCCGGGCTCGAATCCAACGAGGCCTATTTTAAGTTGCTGGGGCCTCATCCTGACGGAGCCGAAAACCCTGACCAAGAGGTCCTGTTGGATGCGGAAAACTTGATCGACTATATGTTGGTCATCTTCTATGGCGGCAATCTGGATGCCCCGGTCACTTACTTTGGAAGGAACCGGAGTTCCAACAATTGGCATTCCATTTTTCACCGAGAGGGACGGGATGGGTTTCAGTTTTTCGTCTGGGATGCGGAGCACACCTTCTTGGATGTGAATGAGGACCGCACGGGGCCGTTTCCAGCTGGGATTGAGTACCGGACGAGCAACCCTCAGTATCTCTGGCAACAATGTCTGGAGAACGCCGAGTTCCGAATGGTTGCAGCAGACCGAATCCATGCGGCCTTCTTCAATGGAGGTGTGTTGAACACCGATGTGATCCGGAAACGGTTTCTTGCCCGGGCAGCTGAACTTGAGTTGGCGGTCGTTTGTGAGTCCGCTCGTTGGGGCGATGTGGTGGAGCACTTTCCCGGGCACCGGCGCCCGGGGGAAGTGTCGCCGGATCGTGTATTCACTCGCTTGGATTGGGAACGGGAGATCGACCGGGTGGCCAATGATTACATGGTGCGTCGAAGCGATGTCGTTCTCGGCCAACTCTACGCCCAGGGTCTCTGGCCGGATGTGGTGCCTCCGAGGCTGAACCAGCATGGAGGAACGGTCCGGACAGGGTTTGCTCTTGCCTTTGACCAGCCGCACGAAGGGGTCACCGTTTATGTGACCTTGGACGGAACGGATCCTCGGGAAATCGGAGGCGACGTGTCCTTGCGAGCGCTCCCCTATCGCCAGCCCATTCCGATCGACCGGAAGACGGAAGTCAAAGCCCGATCTTACCGGGACGGCGAGTGGAGCGCCTTGACTCATGTTTGGTTCAAGGTGACGTCGTCCTAGCCCTTTCTCGTTGATGACGCCCTGCGGGGGGATCAAGGGGGGGAACCTTTGTGAAAAGGGGGTGAGGCGTCCCCTGTGCTCCGGTCGGTTTGGCGCTTAGGCGCGGGGATGAGCGGTTGTGTAGGCCTTCTTGAGGCGTTCGGTGGAGAGGTGGGTGTAGACCTGGGTGGTGACGAGGTGGGCGTGGCCGAGTAGTTCTTGGACGCTGCGAAGATCGGCCCCCGCATCAAGCATGTGGGTGGCAAAGCTGTGGCGTAGCTTGTGCGGGGTCACTGCGGGGTCGAGACCGCATTGTCTGAGATAGCGCTTGAGCCGGAGCTGAACCAAGCGAGGATAAATGGGCGATGATTTTTTGTGATTCGCAAAGAACACCGGCGCTGATGCAGTCAGAGGGTGACCAATGACTTGCCAGTAGTAACGGATCGATTCCAACGCGGGTGCGCCGATCGGAAGTTGTCGCTCTTTTTTCCCTTTTCCAAGGACACGAACGAGTTGTTCCTCCCACTCGAGATCGCCCGCTTGAAGTTGACAGAGTTCGCTAATGCGGAGGCCGCAGGAGTAGATCGCCTCGAGCAAGGCGGCGTCTCGAATCAGAGGGGCGGGATCGATGTCTTTGTCGGAAGCGGCTTCTTTGATTTCTCGCAGGGGCGCTTCCAATAGCTGGTTCATTTGTTCAAGGGTGAGGAACCGGGGTAGATGTTTTTTCGCCTTGGGAAGGGAGATCTGTCTGATGGGGCTTTCCTCTACGACGCCGTGTTTGATGAGAAACCGGAAGAAGGTCCGAAGGGCCGAAAACCGAAGTTGGATGACGGATCGACTCCGTTTTTGGCGACTCAGGAACCGCAAGTAGGCGCGAAAGTGGCCTCGCTGGAGCCTGGCCCATTGGGGGGGGTGTTGTTCTTCTTCATGGTGCCACGCGGCGAAATCGATGAGCGCCTGGCGGTAGTTCCGCTGAGTGTGAGGGGAGGCGTTGCGGTCCGTTGCCAGGTGGGTCAGAAAACGGGATGTCCAGTCGTCGGATTGGATGCCATTGCCGCCCATGCTCTCTGGGAACTATGTCGGGAGCCTAGGCTCCCTGAGACGCCTCTTCGAGAAAATGCTCCAAGAAAGGAAGGCGCTTACTTCTCCTCGCCCTCCCGGGGCGCGAATTCGAAGCCAACCTTACCCGATTCCTCAAGAATTAGCGTCGCTGTAAAGGGAAAGCCTCGTCGGGAGACGAATTTATCCAGCAGATCGGTTCGTCCCGTGTTGAGAAGTTTTTCCATTTGTGTCCGCTCGACCGGTTGCTGGAGAATGATTTTGCCCGACTTAAACTTGCAGGGTTTTTCATCCTTTTGCGTGTGTTCGCAAATGTAGTCGGACTCGGTTTCGAAGACGCCTCCTTCGCAGCGGGGGCACTTGCCGATCGGTTCTTTGCCGCTGAGATCGATTTTCGGGAGCGGCTCCTTCGAGGCCTTCTTGGAGGATTTCTTCTTGGCGGCTCGAGGCTCGAATTCAAACCCGACTTTCCCGTCCTTTCCAAGGACCAGAAACGCCTTAAAGGCCCGTCCTGTCTTCTTGGAAACAAACCGGTCGATGAGATCCGTTTTTCCCCCGGTCAGCAGCTTCTTGACTTGGCTGGATTCGATTTCCCGCTGGAGAATGATTTTGCCCGTACGGAAGTCGCAGGTTTTATTGGCGCCCACTGACTTTTCGCAGACGTAGTTCATGCCACTGTCATAGACCTGCGCTTTGCATTTGGGGCAGGACCCGAGGGCTTCCTTCCCGGTAAAATCGATCTCCTCTGCTTCTTCCTCCTCATCCTTCTTGCCGAAATCGAACTCGGCCTTGAACTCGTCGGTGAGATGAATCATGGCGGCGAAGGGCCAGCCTTGTTTGCTTCGGAAACCCTGAAGCGGACCAATCGACCGTTCGGAGAGCAACCGCTCCATTTCCGGGACCTCGAATTGCCGACCTGAAACGATCTTCCATAGGGAAAAATCGCAGGCATCGCACTGATAGGTCTTGTAGGTTTCCTTGACCGTCCCGGTCTGGCATTTTGGGCAGGGAGTCTTCAGCGTATCGAAATCTCCGGGAACGGTATCGCTTTCATAGCTCTTGGCTTTTTCGACCATCGATTCGGTCATGCTCCGAATCTTGGTCATGAATTCGTCCCGGTGCATCTTGCCCTGCTCGATCTGGTTCAATTGATATTCCCAATTGCCGGTCAGTTCTGGCGAGCAGAGTTCGGGAATGTCGAGACCGCGCAGCAAGGTAATCAGTGAAAAAGCCTTCGCGGTTGGCTGTAACTCGCGCAGGTTCCTCAGGACGTATTTTTCCTTGATCAGTCCGTCAATAATGGCCGCTCGAGTTGCCGGCGTGCCGAGTCCCTTGGCGCTCATTGCCGCGCGTAATTCCTCGTCGTCCACCAGTTTCCCTGCGCCCTCCATGGCGCTGAGGAGAGTGGCTTCGGTGTATCGAGGCGGGGGTTTGGTGACCGATTCCTTGGCTTCAATTTCGAGGGTCTGGACGGATTCCCCGGGCTCGATCGGGGTGATGTTGGGCTTGTCGCCATCTTGATTCTGCTTACCGTAAACGGCGAGCCAGCCCGGAGCGGCCAGAACCTTGCCCTCGGTCTTGAATGGATGGGCCCCAACCCGGGTCGTGCGAGTGGTCAGGAGGAACTCCGCCGCAGGGTAGAAGATGGCGAGGAAGCGCCGGGTAATCATGTCATAAAGTTTACTCTCGTCCTCGTTGAGCTTCTTTTTTGGACCGAGGGACGTGGGGATGATGGCAAAGTGGTCCGATATCTTGGCGTTGTTGAAGATGCGTTTGTTGGGCCGAACCCACTCGTTCTTGAGGATTTCCGAGGAAAAGGTGCCATATTGCGAGGAGTCGAAGGCCTGTAGTGTTTCTGAGACGGTCCCCAGGTAATCCTCGGGAAGCGCCCTGGCATCGGTTCGGGGATAAGTGATCAGTTTGTGTCGCTCATACAGGGCCTGTGCGATCTGAAGGGTCCGGGCCGCGGGAAGACTGAACCGTGAATTGGCTTCTCTTTGGAGGCTTGTCAGATCGTAAAGGAGAGGGGACTGCTGGCGGCTTGGTTTGGTTTCCTCGGAGGCAATGCCGGTCTTACCCTGACATTCGTCAAGGATGGCCTCGGCCTTGGCTTGTTCCCAGAGGCGCTCCGGTCGTTGATCCGGGTCCTTTTCGCGCACCGACTTGTCGAAGGCCTCATCAAACCATCGCCCCTCGTAGGTTCCCGCCTTGGCTTGAAAGACTGCCCGGACTTCCCAATAGGTTCTCTCAACAAACTTCTTAATCTTTTCTTCCCGTTCCACCAGGATGGTCAAGGTGGGCGTCTGGACGCGGCCGACGGTGGTCAGCTGGAAACCCCCGGACTTAGAGTTGAACGCGGTCATGGCCCGTGTGCCGTTGATGCCGACCAACCAATCCGATTCCGAGCGGCAAATGGCGGCGTTGGCGAGCGGTATGAGGGCATCGTCGTCCCGAAGTCGATCAAAGCCACCCTGAATGGCACCCTTGGTCATCGATTGCAACCAAAGCCGCTTCACGGGTTTTTTCGACTTAGCATGCTGAACGATGTAACGGAAAATCAGTTCTCCTTCCCGTCCGGCGTCGCAAGCGTTGATCAGGCAATCGACATCCTTGCGCTTGATGAGACGTTTGAGCAGTTTGAGCCGGGACTCCGTCTTGGAGATCGGTTTGAGGTCAAAGTGAGGGGGAATATGGGGAAGCTGGGCAAACGTCCATTTCCCGCGTTTGACCTCGTTTTCGGGAGGGACGGTGATCTCTAGAAGATGGCCGACCGCCGAGGAGATGACGAAGTCATCGTTCTCGAAATAGTCGTCTTTCCGCGTAAAACCCCCAACGGCTCGGGCGATGTCCGAGGCGACAGACGGTTTCTCCGCAATGACCAGTGACTTACCCATCTTTATTTATTGAACGGTTACCAATCCCGGGAGCAACCGCGCAAGCGTTTTTTTGTGACGGGTTGCAAAAGCGAGCATCACTGGGGGGGGGGATTGTGTGGGAACGCCCTTCTCAGGACAACCCAGGAAGGCCGGAAGGAAAAGGGCCTGCTTGCGGAGAGCGGGGCTCAAGCGCTTCCCCAATCGCGTTTTTCCGGTGAGGTAATGGGCACCAAGATCGGTCGCGTCATCGTGAGGAATTTGAAGTTTTTGTTTTCCCGCCGCTTGGTCTAGATTCCCCAGTCGCATGGTTATTGTGGGCAAACTTCTCCTGGCGCTCGTCGTTGGGATCATTCTCGTCGCACTGCTTTGAAACGGTCTTTTCGTTATGGCAGCGACCCTTTGTGCATGCTTTGTTGCGCCCTCTATCTGTTGAACCGGATTGGATTGGCCGCGGGAATCGGGACGGTTTGGACGCGCTCCTACCTCAGTGACTTCTTGCTGATTCCCTGTGCTTTGCCGTGGTTGCTATGGGTCCACGCCTGGTTGGGGTGGCGCGTCAAGGAGGCCGTTCCCTCGGTTGGCGAGGTGATGGGCCATCTTGTCGTTTGGTCCATCGTGGCGGAGTGGGTTGGACCTCGCTTGTTTTCCCATTCCGTGGCAGACTGGGGCGACGTGGTGGCCTACGGCTCGGGAGGAGTGTTGGCTCTGTGCTGGTGGGGGTTAGCACCGAGGGGAAGGAAAGGGGATCCGCACCATTGGAAACTCGAGGTGGCAACTGGGAATCGTGATGAATGAGGTCGAAGCAGTGAAATCAGATCGACACATTGTCCTCTACGATGGGGATTGCGCGATGTGCACCTTTCAAAAACGGTGTTTGACCTGGATGGACTGGTGCGATGTGGTCAGTTTTGTCCCCATTTCAGAGGCGCAGGAGAAGGGCCTGGCCCCAACCCTCTCGCGTGAGGATCTGTTGGAAGCGATTCACTGCTTGGCCTTGGACGGGCGAATTCATCGGGGGGCACGATGCATTCGGTTTGTCGGGTTGCGGATGCCGCTTCTCGTTCCATTGGCATTGTTCATGTGGATTCCTGGGGTCATATGGGTGGCTGAAATCGTATATCGATGGATCAGCCGCAATCGGCATGTGATTAGCCGGGTCTTTGGGTGTAAGGGCGCTTGCGCCGTCATGCCGGAGAGGCGCCGGGATGATCCGGCGTGAGGGCGCGGCGGACGGGGGACTGGATTTTTGGTATGACTCGATGTGGTTGAGGGAGCAGGAATGGATTGCCAGCGAATAGAGGATGCCTATCAGCAAGTTCGGGGTCGTCTCTTGGCGGCGCGAACGGAGGGGCATTATTGGGAAGGAGAGCTCAGTAGCAGTCCTCTCTCGACGGCGACCGCCGTCACCGCGCTGGCGATTGCCGACCGTGTCCTTTCTCCCGATCAACCCCGCTACATGGAGATGGTCAAGCGGGGATTGGCGTGGATTGCGGCGCAGGCCAATGAGGACGGTGGATGGGGAGACACCGACCGAAGTGTCAGTAACGTGAGCACGACGGTGCTTTGTTGGGCGGCTCTTGCCTGGGCGGACCCTGAGGATGAGGCGCTTCAAGCGACCGTTAAGGGCGCCGAATCCTGGCTGACCAAGGAATCTGGTGGACTGGGGGCGGCACAAATCGCCCAGGCGGTGACGGCCCGCTACGGCCGCGACCGGACATTTTCCGTCCCCATCCTGACCATGGCGGTTTTGTCCGGAAGGTTGGGGCCGGGCCGTCAGGCCTGGAAGTGGGTCAAATCGTTGCCTTTCGAGTTGGCGACCTTCCCTGCGAGCTGGTATGCGGCGCTGCGTCTTCCGGTGGTCAGCTATGCGCTGCCGGCCCTGATTGCGATGGGGATTGCGAGGCATACCCACTTGCCGTGTCGAAGCCCGATTTGGCGAGGGGTCCGGGCTTCCCTGAAGCCCAAGTGCATGGCGATTCTGTCCGCCATCCAACCCAGCAACGGGGGGTTCTTGGAGGCGACTCCTCTGACCAGCTTTGTCGCCATGAGTTTGGCGTCAAGCCGTCTCGCCGGTCACCCGGTCACGTTGAAAGCGGTGGAGTTTATCGTGAACGCGGTGCGCCCGGACGGGAGTTGGCCCATTGATACCAACCTCTCTACCTGGCTCACATCCCTTTCCGTGGGTGCATTGGGTGAGGGGGGGCTGGATGGGGTGGATGAATCCGAGCAGGTTGCCCTAAAGCAGTGGCTGCACAACCAGCAATACACCCGCCGCCATCCTTACACCCAAGCCGCTCCCGGAGGTTGGGCGTGGACGCCTCTTCCCGGTGGAGTTCCCGACGCCGATGACACCGCGGGGGCTCTGGTGGCCCTGAGCCACTTTTGGGATGACCAGGACCGTGACCGCCGGGTTGCCAAGGATGGGAGTAATTGGTTGTACCGGCTCCAGAACCAGGACGGGGGCATTCCGACTTTCTGCCAGGGGTGGGGACATTTAGCGTTTGATCGAAGCAGTCCTGACATCACCGCGCATAGTATCCGGGCATGGACTCGCTGGATTCCGAACCTGATGCCGAACGATCAGTACCGAGCCCGGCGGGGGCTGAAGCGAGCGCTTTCCTATTTAATTCGAGCCCAACGAGGCGATGGAACCTGGTGCCCGCTATGGTTTGGCAACCAAGAAGCACCGCAGGATGAGAATCCCACCTATGGTACGGCTCGAGTTGTTGTGGCCCTGTTGGAATTACCGGGAAAACTCGATCCCCGGGTGATGCGGGCGTTGGAGCAAGCGGTCCACTGGTTGGTGCTCAACCAGAATAATGACGGGGGCTGGGGGGGAGGATTTGGGACACGATCCTCAACGGAGGAAACCGCTTTGGCGACCGAGGCGCTGATCGCTTGTCTGAAAAGGGATCTGAATCACGAGGGGCTCGATGGCCGGTGGCTCGAGTCAGCAGCCTCCAACGGGCTTGATTGGTTACTCCGTCGGATTGAATCGGATCCGGATTGGAGTGCGAGCCCCATCGGCTTTTACTTCGCCAAGCTATGGTATTATGAAACCCTCTACCCCCTGATCTTCGCCCTGGGGGCGCTGCGTCGGGCTCGGGAACAGTGGCCGCTAGATCCTCCCTCAAACTCCGATGAGGAACAAGGGGAGCCCGAACCCCGGTCCACGGTGTCCTCATGAGAGAGGGCCTCTTTTGGCAACGGTTTCTTCCAATAGGCGAGGTTGCTTTCTTTTTGACATGAACGCGAGGAAGGCCCGGAGGATGGAGGTTCGGGTTTTTCGGAAAGCGATGAGTTTCTTGGGGATGTCATGAGCCGGGTGAAAACCAGTGTGTGAAGAAAGGAAGGGCTCCTCAGAATGGGGTGGGCAATGGTTGGAAGATCGGGCCCGGGTTCAAGACGGGGTCTCAATGCGACGCCTCCGTCAGGGTACACGCGCTGCCAAGGGGTTTGGGTGGGGTGAGAGGGCGGAGTCGGCGTAGCAGGAGGGTTTGAAGTTTGAACCGAAGAATTCTCGGTTGAACACCTTGGCGGTTTTCCGTGCGCGTTTCCTACTCCGAGGCAATATAGTCCAGAATCCACCTTGATGTTTCGAAAAAAGTGATTTTTTTGAAAAAAGAATGATTTTTTTCAGTGAGCGATCGGGGAGATCAGACGAGTGAGGGGATTGGACGGCTTCCCATCCTTGTTTCGGCCGAAAAAAACCGGCAACGTATTGCGATGGATCGATTCTGTGTTAGGGTAAAATTCACCCTGGTTTCTTTTGTCTTCTGCCACCTAGCCTTGGCCGCCGGCTCGCCAAATTTGATTTTGATCTTGGTGGACGATTTGGGCTGGCGGGATTTGTCGTGCCAGGGAAGCGATTACTACCGAACGCCTCATATCGATCGGCTAGCGGAGGAGGGGATGCGCTTCACTAATGGCTATGCGGCCTGTGCCGTGTGTTCGCCGACCCGTGCGGCGGTGATGACCGGGCGCTACCCTGGTCGTGTGGGCGTCACCGACTGGATTCGATCCCGCTTCCAACGAGGAGGGATCGGCACGCCGGATCAGAATCCGACTGACTACGTGGGCGGGGCAAACCGGCGTTTCCTCTGTCCGCCCAACCCGTATTGGATGGAGCACGGGGAGGTTACGATCGCTGAACGGCTCAAGGCTAAGGGATATCGCTCGGCCCATATCGGCAAGTGGCACCTGGGAGACGATGACTGGTATCCGACGGGGCAGGGTTTTGATGAGAATTTTGGAGGCTGTGACTACGGCCAGCCCCCCTCCTACTTTGACCCCTATCAGCAGCCCAAGCATCGTCATGAGATGATTCGCGCTGGCATCCCTCATCTGCCGGGAAGACAGGAGGGTCAGTATCTGACCGATCGGGAGGCCGATGAGGCCGTAGCCTTTATTCGGCGCTCGCAGGATGGCCCCTTCTTTCTCCACCTGGCACACTATGCCGTGCACACGCCGATCCAGGCGGAGCCTGAAGTTGCTGCAAGGTATCGTCTTGATGGCAAAACGGAAACCCAAGCCAGATATGCGGCGATGGTCGAGTCGGTAGATCGGTCAACGAAAAGGATTTTTGGGGTGTTGGAGGAATTGGGTCTTGATCAGCAAACCTTGGTCCTTTTTACCTCGGACAATGGTGGCCTTGATCGCCAGGGAAGCCCGACGGAGAACGCGCCGCTTCGCTCGGGGAAAGGGTATGCCTACGAGGGAGGGATTCGAGTCCCCTTCCTCGCCCGGTGGCCGGGAGTGATTCCGGCGGGGACAATCTCGGAGGTACCGGTTTGCTCGATCGACATATTGCCGACCTTTCTTGAGGCTGCCGGGCTTGCTCCGGAGGATTCGATTGAGGTGGATGGCTTGTCCCTGATGACGCATCTGCGCTCTGGAGGAAGCAAGCCGGTCGAGCGGCGTTCGCTCTATTGGCATTTTCCGCACTACCGCCATGACCCCGGGCCCTACAGCATCATTCGTCGAGGGCAATGGAAGCTGATCAAGTTCTATGAGGGGCCGATGGAGCTCTTTCATCTGGGAGATGATTTGGGAGAGTCACGGGACCTCGGAGCGAGACATCCGATTCGGGTCCGGTCCATGGAGGCGGAGTTGATGCAGGCTCTGGATAAAATGGGCGCGCGGCTTCCCAGAAGAAACCCCGATTTCAAATCGGCACCGTAAACCGCCGTTGATGAGACGCCAGGCGAGAATCGAGAAACCTCGCTCGATCCTTTTGCTCAGGGTGGTCCTTGCTCTTATTGGCCTCGAGAATGGAGCCCGGGGGGATGGGTCGTTCTCGTCCCGTGGCGAATGGGGTGAAGACCGATTCCGGATGGTCCGGATTCGTTATGATAGTGTGGGAGGCAACGGCGAAGCCTATTATTACTACGAAGGTCGCCTTTGGCAGCGGTGGGAGACCGACTTCCCGCGGGCCGAGCTAAACTTTCTCCATCGGTTGGCGGAACTGACCTCTCTCATGACCGATCCCGAGCCCCTCAGCCTGTCATTGACCGACCCACGACTCTTGAGTCATCCCTTTATCTTCATGAGTGATGTCGGTTGGCAGCGACTTGGAAAAGAGGAGCAGAGGGCATTACGGGCTTATCTGGAACAGGGAGGATTCCTCTGGGTGGACGACTTTTGGGGCGACGCCGAGTGGGAGAATCTCGTGACCATGAGCCAAGCGGCGTTTCCGGACTGGACGTGGCGGGCGTTGCCTCCGGACCATGCTCTGCTCAGGATGGTTTATCCCCTCAAGCAGTGTCCTCAAGTTCCGGCCCGTCTCTTCTACGAAAGTACAGGGCTCCCTTTTGATCCTCCTTGGATGCATCGGCAGCCCAATGGGGGGGAGGCGGATCTGTCCCAGGTGCACCTTCGCGGGCTATTCGACTCCCGCGGGAGGATGGTGGCTGTCGCAACCCACAACACCGACATCGCTGACGGCTGGGAACGGGAGGGAGAGGACGAAGAGTATTTTATGAAATTCTCGGTTCACACCTATGCCCTGGGGATCAATATTCTCGTTTTCGCGATGACCCATTGACGTTGCCTGAGGCGCCTTTCCGCCTCGGATAGCCGCGGATCCGACCCTTCCCCGGAATGAGGCGGGGGTCAGGTGGTGGGGGGACGATCCTCTTCCCCCCTGAGATAGCGATCGAAACGATCGTGTTTCGAGAGGTAAAGGATGAGGATCAGGACGCTCAGGAGACTGATTCCCAGGCTGGTCAAGGTCCCGCTGAAGGTATTGAACAGGGCGTGGAGCAGAGAGGGGATGCCGATCCCGACGAGGAAGAGGACGATCCGCCGCTTGGGATAGAGAGAGGCGAAGCCGAGCCAATAGCCGGCAACCCCGGTCCAGACCGCGTGGAGGACGGGAAGGGAGGTGAGGCGGAGGAGATTGAGAAAGAGATATTCCGTCTGTGATTGGGCGAATTGAACATTGCGGTCCAACTGGTAATCCAAGCCCTCGTAGATCCCGAATCCCAATCCGCAAATCATTCCGTAGTAGGCCATTGTTCGGGGGCGATACCCTTCCGCTCGTTTCGAAAGGACGTAGATCATCAGGATCTTGCAGAGCTCCTCCGGGATCGCGACCCAGACGAAAAATGCCATTGCGCGAATAGCCGGAAGATCGGAGCCAATCCAGGCCGTCGGGAAGGAGATGAGGGGAAGTCGAAAAAAACCCATCAGCAGGCTGACCGAGACGAGTCCCGTGCCCAGGAAACAAAAAATGGAGGTCCCGATCTTGATGTGGGGTGCCGGAAAAACGTGGTAAAAGAGGATGGCCCAAAGCACCGAGAAGTAAAGCGCCGTCAAGAAAAACACCATTGGTTGACTCATCACTCCGATGAACAGGGTGAAGAGGACCATGGGAACCAGTCCGACCCCGATCAGGGAGAGGAGGCCTCGATGGTCCAGATCGGCAAGGCGATGAAGTTCGTTGAAGGGCCAGAGGAACGGGAGCAGGCCTCGAGAGCGTGAGGGGGAGCGGCCGTGGCAAAGCGCACGGTAGGGCACGGTTTGGTTCGGATGATCGGATTGGATCGGCGTTTCCAGAGTGATCCCTCCCTGGCGATAGCGGTCGGCCAGTTCGCTCTGGGTGAATGGACCTTCCGTGCTCGAATCGGGATTCTGAATATAGTAGACCATCGATAGACCTCGTCCTGGCGGTGTAATCCAGTTCTGGCTGGCTGGCAATTCGGAATCGGGGGGGGCACCCCGTGCTGATCGGATTGAGGCATGATCGAATTTGACTGAACTGGGACTCGATTCGTTCTAGATTTCCTCCGATGCCTGGTTCGCAAATCATCTTGTCGACCCTCAACGCAAAGTACATCCATGCCTCATTTGGGTTGCGCTATCTTTATGCGAATATGGGTCCGCTTCGCGACCGGGCGACGATCGTCGAATTCGAGATCGGGCAACCGCCGTTGACGATGGTCGAGCGCTTACTCGCGGCCTCACCGAAGATCATCGGATTCGGGGTCTACATTTGGAATGTCTCCGAAACCCTTTCCGTCATGCGATGCCTTCGACGGATCGCTCCTGAGGTGGTCCTGGTGGTGGGTGGACCGGAGGTCAGTTATGAGCAGGCGGAGCAGGCAATCTGTGGGCTGGCTGACGTGGTGATCGCCGGTGAGGCGGATCTGGCGTTTCCCGAGGTTTGCCGAGAAATCCTCGACCATGGCCGTCCGCGAAGACGGTTCGTTCAAGCCCCATTACCCGATCTCACCCACTTGAATCTTCCCTACCCTGACTATACGGATGAGGATATCCAGCATCGAATCGTCTATGTCGAGGCCTCGAGAGGGTGTCCCTTTACTTGTGAATTCTGCCTCTCATCGCTCGACCTACCGGTCCGGACCATTCCGCAGGAAAAATTCCTGACGGCCATGGATGAACTCTATCGGCGTGGCGTTCAACACTTCAAATTTGTCGATCGAACCTTTAATTTGAACCTCCGATCGAGTCGGGCGATCCTCGAGTTTTTTTTGGCTCGTTTGCGTCCGGGACTGTTTCTCCATTTTGAAATGATTCCTGATCGGCTGCCAGGGGCTCTCCGCGAGGTCATCGAGCAGTTTCCAGCCGGGATGCTTCAGTTTGAGGTGGGGATTCAAACCTTCGATGTCACGACGTCCGAAAACATCAGTCGCCGTCAGAATTACAGTCGACTGAGGGAGAATCTTGGTTTTCTGAGAGAACGCACGGGGGTTCATGTGCATGCGGACCTCATTGTGGGGCTGCCCGGGGAGGCCATGGAAAGCTTTGGCGAAGGATTCGACCAACTCATCGCGCTTCGCCCGCAGGAAATCCAGGTCGGGATATTGAAGCGACTCAGGGGTACCCCGATCGTTCGGCACGATGAGACGCATGGAATGGTCTACAGCGCCGAGGCGCCCTATGAATTGTTACAGAATCACGCGATTGATTTCCCAACGATGCAGCGTCTCAGGCGCTTTGCCCGTTTTTGGGATCTGATTGGAAACAGTGGCAATTTTGTGGAATCGGTCGTACTCATCTGGGCGATGGGGCAGTCGCCCTTTTGGTCCTTTCTCAGTTTCAGTGATTGGTTGTATGAACAGGCCAATCGGCGGCATGGGATTGCTCTCACCAAGCTCGTCGGATTCCTGTTCCGATTCTTGGTGGAGGAGAAAGGCCAGGCCCCCGGGGTCGTGGCTCCCGTTTTATTGCGCGATTACCAGCGAGGTGGGCGAAGTGACGTGCCGATTATCCTGCGGGACCATATCGAATCGAGGAGCGTTGGGGCCGGCCCCCGGGAGAAGCGGGTGGCCTTGAAACGGCAGGGCCGGCACCTGCTCGCCGCTGAATAGAAAGTCCCCGTCCCATCAGGGCGGTGATCGGCCGATGCCCCACGGGGGGCGAGGGCTTGTTCCGGCCGTGGGGACGGGATCGCTTTGCCACACCCTGTGGTCGAAACAAGGCACCGCGGTCGGATTCACCCGGTTGCAATTCCCTCGCTGAATCCTAGACTGATTTGGATGCAACTTGATTCGGCTTTTGAAATGGCGGCATCCCAGATCCGCTTCGGGACGGGGGTGACCCGGGAAGTGGGGATGGATATAGCTGATTGGGGAGCGAAACGGGTCATGGTGTTGACCGATGCCCACCTGAGCGCACTGGACCCGGTGCAAACGGTCCTGGATGCTCTGGCCTCGGAGCAGGTGGAGGGTGTCCTGTTCAATCGGGTGAGGGTGGAACCCACTGATGAATCCTTGATGGAAGCCATTCGTTTTGCTCAAGAAGGAGGGTTTGACGCCTATGTGGCTGTGGGCGGGGGATCGACGATGGACACCGCCAAGGCAGCCAATCTTTATGCCTGCTATCCGGCTGATTTTCTCGACTACGTGAACCCTCCGATTGGGAGTGGGAAACCGGTGCCCGGTCCGCTCAAGCCGCTGATCGCCATTCCCACCACGGCGGGAACAGGGAGTGAGACGACAGGAGTCGCTATTTTTGATTACTTGCCCATGGAGGCCAAGACGGGGATCGCGCATCGCCGCCTTAAGCCGACCTTGGGGATTGTGGATCCTGAGAACACGAGAACCCTCCCGCCCCTGGCTGTCGCGGCAACGGGGCTCGATGTGCTCTGCCATGCATTGGAGTCTTTCACTGCACGGCCCTTTGACCAACGCCCCCTGCCGGAACGCCCCTTGTTGCGACCGGCCTATCAGGGATCAAATCCGATCAGTGATCTCTGGTCTCGCGAGGCCATTTGCCTGGGGGCCAAGTATTTGCTGCGAGCCTACCAGGATGCTGAAGATTTCGAAGCGCGCCGAGGCATGCTCCTGGCGGCCACCTATGCCGGGATCGGATTCGGCAACGCGGGAGTCCACCTGGCTCATGGGATGTCGTATCCCGTGTCGGGAATGGTTCGGGATTATCGTCCGGAAGGTTACCCGATCGATCATCCCCTGGTGCCCCATGGGATTTCCGTGATCCTCAATGCTCCGGCAGTCTTTCGCTTTACCGGGCCGGCGTGTCCTGATCGGCACGCCGCCGCCGCGCAGGCGCTGGGGGCTACGGTCGATTCTGCCTCCAAGGAATCCGCTGGGGAGGTGTTGGCGGAGCAGGTTGTTCGTCTCATGCAGGCGCTCGATGTACCGAACGGGTTGTCAGCGATTGGCTACCGGGAGGAGGACATTCCGACGCTCGTGGCGGGAACCTTGCCCCAGCATCGGGTCACCAAGATATCGCCTCGGCCGGCTGGTGAAGATGATCTCAGTGCTCTGTTTGCCGACGCGATGGTGGCTTGGTGATCCGGCTCGTTCCGTCGGGGGGACGTAGGATCAGCACAATCAAGGAAGCGGAAGGTCTCGAGGGCGGACGAAGGGGCTTGACGACACCGGCTCCGGATGTCCCCGGCATCGCGTGCCCCGGGCGGGGACAGGTTCCTCAGTTTGGCTTGCCGGGGGAGGGGGAGATAATCTGGAGATCGTTGCGTTCCGTCCCGGGCCTTCGCCAGGACTGATCATCCTCCAATGGGCCGAACGAGACCAGGTCGAGTTGGCGATTCGATTGGGTGTCCCGGTCGTAAAGTCCGATGCTCTCGCCTTTCTTGGATAATTTGAAATTGGTGTGAAATTCCGAAGTCGTCGATTCTCCATCCTCATCGGCCCACACCATGACCGTCCCGTTTGGAGCAAGGCGTGCGCGCTCGGGAAAACGCCACTTTCGAGGATGACGGGGATTGTCGCTGAGCCAATAGCCCGAGAGATCGAGTTCGTCATCGGTTCGATTGCTGATTTCAATCCAGTCATCGAAGTCCCCGTCCGCATCGGCAATCGTTCGGGTGTTGCTCGCCATGACTTCGGTGATCCACAGGGGTGACTGAGTCGCCCGCTCCGGTTCGACCCGGTAGGACAAGGCTCCAAACTCGGTGTTCCGCGGAAAGAAGGTCACAGTCTTCGATTCGTTTCTCCGGGCCGCAACATAGTAAAACATCTTTTTGCCAACCGCTTGGGGGGGGATCGTCGCGGTGAAGCGAGTGGATTCCCGCCTCGCCATGGCGACCGATTGATAGACCCCATGCTTTCGGTGGCTGAAGTAGAGGACCGCCGATTCAACGTCCGGGTTTGCCTCCGTTCGAAGTTCGATCGTGGCGACTTCCAGCGGCCGCACTGGGTCGGACCCATTCCCCCGATGCTGAACCGAGACGATTTTGGGAGGCGCTGGTTGAAAGGCCTCATACTCGTCCAGGTAGCGGCGTCGCTGCTCCACAAAGCCTTTCAGGCTAATTCGACGGGTGGGTCCTCGAAAACCCACTCCGGTGGTGTCTACGGTAACCGCTTTCTTGAACACCTCGTAGCCTTCGTGCTTACGGGTATCCTGCTGGATTTCTGAATCGATGAGCGCCTGGTAGGGATCAACGAGGGCCCCGATCCGACCCCAATCGAGCCAATTGTCGCGAAGGGTTCGGACGTGTGCCAGGTAGCGGGCCTTGAGATCAGGAACCTTGAGGAGCCTGTGGATGAGTGGTTTGTTCTCATCGCTCAGGCCGAAGAGGGGATCGAGTCCTTTTTCCGGGTCGCCGTTGAATCCAGGCCCGCCCGGTTTTCGAAAGGTCTCGTTACTGTCGTGAGGGACCAGATGAAGACGCCCGTCGGGATCGGTGTACATGGAAAAATCGCTGGCTCTGACCCAGTAGCCATCGTTGTCGACAAAGACGTTCTCCAAGGCGAGGAACCAGAGGGCCCGGTCGATGTTGAAGATCGGGTTGAGGGCGTCGACCAAGTCTTCAGGGGGCGTCTTATTGAGGACCTTGAAGACTCGGATCAACTGATGCCAGTCGGCATCTCCCCCATCGGACTTCATGACATAGCGTCCTTCGTAGGCACTGATCCGGTCGCCCTCGTAGGCCAAGCCATTTCCTCCTCTGGGATTGGGCATCATCTTCCATCGGACGCCTTTCCTGGTTTTAAAGTGCTTGCTGAGGAAGTCCTTGTTGAATTGTTCCGAGTTGACATAGATCCCCCAGCTTTCGCGGTTGATCACCAGGTGGACAAAGTTGGCCTGGGGTGAAGGAAGATAGTGACCGGCAATGTGGTTGAAGAGCACGGATCGAAGAAAGGTCGGGTCGGTGTGTGCGTTCAGGAGGTTGAGAGTTTTGTAGCCATGAAGACGCTGTTTCGACTGGCCGTAGTCAATGGCAAGATTCATGGATCTCTTCTGTCCCGGTGCGACCGTGAAGAACGACGATGTGCCGCGAAATCGAACCCCGATTGTGCCGATCGGGGTCCGGTCCACGGAAAGCTGAGCAGGCACATCGACGTCGGTTTTCCAGAAGTCGGACAGTTCGGCCTCCCAATCGTCGTTCTCAAAGTCCAGGAACAGGGTGCGTAGCACGCTGGGGTCGTAGAGATCCGCCGTGGGATGAGCGGTCACGTCGTCTACCCCCAAGTTCCGACCCCGTCCGTTTTCCTTCGCCTCGGGAGGGGAAGCAGGAAACGCTCGTCCGCCGCCGCGACCCTGTCTGGCGGCCTGGCGGGCCCGTTTGCGTTCCTGATCGTCGAGGACGCCATCCCCGTCCTGATCAAATTGGCCCTTGAGTTGGCGAACCCCCATATGACCTGGACGCCTCCCAGGTGGGCGGGGCGGTGTCTCTCCCAAACGGGGGCGGGGGCCGCCGTCGCGGAAGCGATTGTCGAATCTTTGGCGCTCTTGGAGGGCTTGCTTTTCCTGGATCCAATGAATGGTGTTTGCCGTGATGATGGCTCCCAGAATGATGATGAGGAGTCGAGCCTTCAATGGTGATCGTCGTCAGTGGTTGCCGGCTCCCGTCGAAAGGGCGGTGGGCGTCAGCGTTCGAACTTTTCGCCGACTTTCTTGTAACATTGCCTTTTGGTATTGGTGTCTCCTCGAAAAGGATGGCCTAAAAGATGTTGGGATACGAACTTAAAGCGCCGTCAGTCAATTCCTGCTCGAGGGCTCACTAATCGGCTGCCAGCTAGCTGGCCTTTCACTATTTCCCGATTAGGAGAGTTCTGTCTTGTAGCAAGGTAATCTGTTAAAATAAATTGGGGACGGGAGAAAAGGGTGTTCAATTGTCATGATGTAGATCTGTCGTTTGGAGTCACGTGCCACGTCAAGGAGCTATCGATTTGACGATCACTGCTAATCACGTAGACACTAGCAGCAAGGGGAAAGTGGTTGTATGGCGAAGTGGTAATTTTATTGGTTCGAATGGTAAGATGTGTAGCGAGTTGCTACTCATCGCATGCTTAAAATCAGATAGGAAGATAGCGTTCAAGTAAACACTTAGTGGCGAATCATGAGTGAAAGTAATGGGTCATATTGGAAGTTATTTCCTAGGGACTTATCCTCGGGGATAGTCGTCTTTCTGGTTGCGCTTCCATTGTGTTTGGGAATCGCGGTTGCGTCTGATGCGCCTCCTCTGTCTGGGTTGATTGCGGGTGTGGTTGGAGGCCTTCTGGTTTCGTGGTTGAGTGGGTCCCATACCAGTGTGAGTGGGCCGGCGGCCGGATTGACTGCCGTGGTGATTGCCCAACTAGAGGCGTTGGGAAGTTTTGAGGCGTTTTTGGTCGCCGTCTTTATTGCTGGCATCATTCAGGTGATTCTTGGGATTATTAAGGCCGGTTCGTTGGCTGCTTTTTTTCCCTCAAGCGTGATTCAGGGGTTGCTGGCTGCCATTGGACTCATTCTGATCCTCAAGCAATTCCCCCATCTGTTTGGGCACGACCCGGATTGGATGGGGGATCTCGGGTTTGTTCAACAGGACGGAGAGAACACCTTCACCGAGCTGAAGGCCACGTTAGCGAGCATTCATATTGGCGCGCTGATTGTTGGGGTGACTTCTCTTTTCGCGCTGATCCTCTGGGATCGCTCTCCTTTGAAAAGGACGGGCATCCCGGCACCGCTGGCCGTGGTGGTCATGGGTGTGTTGCTGGGGGAGCTATTCCGGATGATGGGGGGAGCGGGTAATGAGGAGAATCCAAGCGCGTTGCCCATCGGCGTAAGTCACCTCGTTCAGGTCCCCGTCACCGACGGCTTAGGAGGGTTGTTTAATGCCTTACCCAGACCCACTTGGTCAGTCCTATCGTCAGCAGGAGTCTACATTGCCGCCATCACGATTGCAATCGTGGCAAGTCTAGAAACCTTGTTGAACCTGGAGGCGGTAGACAATTTGGATCGTAAGAAGCGGGTGTCTCCTCCCAATCGTGAGTTGGTCGCGCAGGGGGTCGGGAATATGACTTCAGGGTTGTTGGGAGGCTTGCCAGTGACATCGGTCATTGTTCGGAGCTCAGTCAACGTGACCTCGGGGTCCGAAACACGGGTCTCTTGCTTTATCCATGGGGTTTTTCTCCTGATACTGGTTGCTTTATTTCCAGGAGTCTTGAATCGAATTCCACTATCGTGCTTGGCCGCGATTCTCATGGTGACCGGATTCAAGCTGGCTGGTCCGGCAAAATTTAAGCGTCTTTGGGGGCAGGGAGCGAATCAGTTTTTCCCTTTCATTGGGACGATTGTTGCGATCTTGGTGACCGATCTGTTAGTGGGGATTGGGATTGGGATGGTCATTGCACTCGGTTTCATTCTTCGCAGCAATTTTTCTCACCCTTTGAGGCGGATTGTTGAGAAACACGTGGGAGGTGAAGTGATGCGAATCGAATTGGCCAATCAAATCAGTTTCTTGAATCGCGCCTCGCTCTCCTCCGCACTGAGTGAAGTGCCCAAGGGCGGTCATGTGGTGATTGATGCTCGAAAGACGGAGTATATCGATCCGGATATCATGGATCTAATCACCGACTTTGAAAGGGAAGTGGCACCCGTTCGTGATGTCAAGCTGAGCTTGGAGGGTTTCAAAAACCGCTATCAGGTGAACGATCGAATTCAGTATGTCGATGTCACGACTTCTGAAGTTCAGGCGGATGCCACTCCTTCCCAGGTGGTGGAGATGCTGCGAGCAGGGAACGATCGCTTTGTCAAAGGCGAGCCCGTGGCACGGGATTCCCATCGGCAAATTGGGGTGACTTCTCAGGGGCAGTTTCCGCTAGCGGTGGTTCTGGCCTGCATGGATTCCCGGATTGCCACCGAACGGATCTTTGATGTGGGCCTAGGAGACATTTTCAGTGTTCGAGTAGCCGGCAATGTTGCGGCCGAAAAGGAATTGGGAAGCATCGAATATGGCTGTGCGGTCGCCGGTGCCAAGTTGCTTCTCGTGATGGGGCACACCCGCTGCGGCGCGGTGAATGCTTCAATCGATTTTGTCTCCCAGGGCTCGGATCCGAAAGAGGCGACGGGGTGCGATTACTTGACGGAGATCACCTCGGTCATCGAACGCTCGATCGCCAAGGAAACATCGACCACCGAGGATCGGACTTCGGCTAACGAGGCGTTCAGTAATCGAGTGATCGAGCTCAATGTGAGAGAAACCATGCGGGATATCGTGGAACGCAGTCACGCAATGAGACGGTTGGTCGATGAAGGCAGAGTCAAAGTCGTCGGTGCCGTGTATGATGTGAGCACGGGGCAGGTGAGATTTCTGGACTAGAGGGAGGTTCTGGAGGGCCCGTGAGCCCTTTTTTCCCGAAAGGTGGGGAGTAGGCCTTTTGACAAGCCCCTATCGAGTGGGCGCCTAGGCTGTTTCGCAAGCAAGATCCTTCCGAAGGGGCATCCGTTCGGGCTCCTCCCGGTCTGATCCAGTCAGGGGACTCGGGTGAGTCACTTTGTTGGCAAAGGGGAGGCTTCCGGAGCGTTCACATACTTGAGGAACTTTCTTTCCAAAACCCATTCCGGTTCCTTCAGCTCAAACCGCCGGCTCTTCCAAGAGCAACGGTATGAATCCTTGAGTATTCATTAGAGGAAGGGGGGGATCTGTTTTAAGCTTGGAAGGGGCTATGACATCGAACCGAGTCCAGAATCCGGCGAAGGGGAAGGCGACTCCCAATCCAGGATCGCGTCCGCCTTTCCCCGGGACCTGCAGCGCGTTTACCTTGATCGAGCTGTTGGTGGTGATTGCCATCATCGCGATTCTCGCGAGCCTCCTTCTCCCTGCGCTGAGCAAAGCGAAGCGAAAAGCCAGGGAGACGAATTGTCTGTCTCATTTTCGGCAGTGGGCGATCGCGGCCAACCTTTACGGCCTCGACGATTCACGGGGACGCCTCCCCAGCTACGACGACATTGGCAACAATCCCTGGGATGTTGCCCATCAAATGGTGTCGTCCCTGCAGACCTACGGGTTGAGCGTGCCCATGTTTTTTTGTCCCGCTCGACCGGCCGAGTTCGCGGAAGCGGACCAATGGATGCGAGAGAAGACCGGTCGCTCGATCGGAGACAATGAGGATCTCCGAGACTATTATGAACGGCGGTGGACCTTCGGTTTTGCCATCATGCAACACAGTTGGTGGGTGCCTCGTTCTGGGGTGGCGGGGTTTAAGGTGATGCCGTCGACTTCACAGGTGAACACCAATTCGCTCGTCGAGGGGTGGCCGACCCGGTTGGAAGATCGGGGGGCGGCCACCAGCCCCATTGTCACCGATACCCTTTACCATAGCGGTTTCATACGCGATCTCTCAAAGGCCTTCGGAGGGCACCCCACCCGGGCCGGGGATTCCGGATTTCAGATTCAGGGGGCGGGGGCGGAATCGATCAGCAAGGCCTTTGTCGACGGGCATGCCGAGATTGCCCGACGGCCGAATATCGTTTGGCGCCACTATGGCAACTGGACGAGCTTCTACTAACTCGCATGGGTGAGTGGACGGGCGCGGAGGGGGCGCTCCAATCTCACTTCGTATCCACCCATTGAATGCTGTGGTCTCCGGTCACGGCGACTTCGCTCGGAGGATCCTCGAGCTTGAAATAGGACCAGGGACCCGGCTGAAAGGGATACTTCTTTTCGAGGTCGAGATTGACCTCGATGCCAAGCCCTGGTCCTGACGGGACATCGAGGAATCCCTTCGTGATCTCGAGACGGTCTTCGAGGATTTCCTGGGCGATGGGAAAGGGATACATCCCCGCCTTTCCGTCGTTCGCATAACAGGGATACTCAAGCCACTCGACGGTGGTCTCGGGCCAACAGATGCCCAGATGGGCCGCCGCCAGGACCTCAAGATCATTCCCCCAACTGTGAAAGGCAAACCGGATGCCGTGCTTTTGGGCGGACGCCATGACCCGTTTTCCCATGGCCATGCCGCCTTGGCAGCAGACATCCATTTGAACGTAATGGACCGCCTTTCGTTCGATGAGATCGAGGAAGCCTTGCTCCTCTTGCTCATGTTCCCCGGAAGCAACGGGGACGGATTCTGTTTCCATGAGCTCGATGTAGTCGTCGTGCCGATGGGGAATGATCGGTTCCTCGAGCCAAAAGGGTCGGTAGGCGCTCATTTCTTGGGCGAGCTGTTTGACCGTTTCCAGCGTGTAACTTCGATTCCCCATTCGCCACCATGAATGGGCATCGATCATCAATCCGAAATCGGGCCCGGTCGCGGCCCGCATGAGTTCCACGGTCCTGAGGTCTCGGTCCGGGCCGAGTGCAGGCCTCATTTTGTAGGCGGGAAAGCCCATGCCTTGAATGGCGGCGGCCTCCTCTGCAAACCCTTCAGGCTCCATGTACATTCCAGCACTCCCGTAGAGCTTGATGGTGTCGCGACAACGTCCACCGATGAGTTCCGAGACAGGGCACTGCTCAAAGCGACCGACCAAATCCAGCAGGGCAACTTCAACGGCGTGATAGAGTTTTTCATCGGCGACGGTTTCGGCTGGATATCTGAATTTGGCCCACTCGAGGGGATCCTTCCCAACAAGGAAGGGACTGATCAATGCCTGGATGCGTCTTGCGGCTTCTTCATGGGCCGGTCCCGGGCCGAATCCCTCCAGGCCGTTGTCGGCTTTGACCCGAATCACCATCGCGTCCCGTTTCAAAATGGTTCGCAGTCCCCCCCAGAAGGGCAGTTCGATGGGCTCTGGCATGGGGTAGGAAAAGAGAATGGCCTCAACTTTGGAAATCTTCACGGGCCTTTTATGCCCCGAGGCTCCGGAGGGACCAAGACGAATCTGTCGGCTGAGTGCGAGTCGGTATTCCCCATCCGACCCGCTTTCATGGAGGGGGCACTTATGGCGCTTCCTCAGGCGTCCTCAATGAGGGCTGCTTGCTGATAACACCGGATGAGCGGTGGAAGGTTTCAGGGTGGTGACGAGAGGGCCGGTCCAGGCTAGGTAGCGGGGGACTTGCCCATAGTCATCGGGAGGGCGTGGATTCTCTAAGCAAGCCCCGGAGCTGTGCGAAGTCGGCATCCCTTCGGGCGGGGTCAAACCCTTGACGACGCTCGTGCGCAATGAGCTGATCGAGGCGTTGGGTGAGATGTTGTTTGAATCCCTTGGTGGGACTGACCAGGTAAATGCCCGCCACGGTCACCTGATCCCGGATGACGAGATGGCCGTATCTGATTTCATGGTTGACCTCACTCAGTCCTTCCCCTCCGAGTGCAAAGACTTCGGCTGGTTGGCCAAGGTAAACCGGGAGCCTGAATCGGAAGACGCCTTCTTCGCGATGTTGGAACTCGAATTCTTTTCGTTCTTGGTTGGCCTCGTAGGCAAGGTCGATGGCGAAGAGAACGCCGCCCCGGGGGCCGGTGACCGAGGAGAGGTCCCAGGAGGGATTTCCATCGAGTGATTCCCGACGATACTCGAAGGCATCGCCCTCAATGAGTAACTCAGAGAGGAGCAGGCACTCCCGACTGACCCGGGTAATGGGGTCGATCAGGTCCCGAAACCGGGTCAGGGATTTCAGGCTCAGGTTAAACCAGTAGAGGGACGTGATTCGAGCGGCCATGCCATGATAGGCTTGGGCGCGCAGCTCATCCGGGGTTGGGGAACGACGGGCTCGACCGCCGTAACGCCCCCAACCATTCGCGCCTTGCGACCAATAGGCGATGGGGCGAGGTCGATTCAGGAGGCGGAGGGAACGGGTCATCGTGCCGATGGTTTCCAGCGGGGCGCCCCAACGGATGCGCTCACCGTTCCACCGATCATAGCGATTCCAGGCGTCGGGGGAGGGTGCGTTGACGCGGTAGGCGTCATAGTGCGGGTAATCCGAAAGCCCCGCGTAGAAGCGCCAAATGCGCTCCTCGCTATGCGTGACAGAGGTGTGGAGTCGCGTGGGGGCATAAGGAGCGAAGGCTTCCCACACCGTTTGGGGAGGAACGGGTTGTCCTCCCCCGTATTGGGGTTCGCCAAGGAATTCGACGGCGTGGATCCTGGGGAGCACCTCTTCGGTGTCATACTGCTCGATGGGCTGAAGCCGATTCATGTATTTGAGTGGGTAGCGGTTGAAAAGGGGAGTGTTTGAGTAGCCCTCAACGCGTTGGTGCATTCCGGTGTTGATATGCATTCGGGACAGGGTGCGAAGGTAAGGCTCTGCCTGGAGCGTATTGCCCTGACCGAGTTTGGTAGCGACCCAGCCGCCTCCGATGTCAAAGACTTCACGTTTGATTCGTTGATGGGCCCAGAGGGTGGTTGCCGTCCCTCTCTGGTCGACGAGTCGGACTTCGGGCGCGGT
>MDTE01031515.1_pt1 | contig 24391 bp, 22 predicted proteins | sample 811231 | NCBI WGS metagenome assembly MDTE01 (sample SAMN05326651, study PRJNA326480) | marine metagenome | isolation source: seawater | place: Indian Ocean: Red Sea | collected 2010 | reverse complement strand
TTCAGCGCCGATGGTACTTTGTCTTAAGACATGGGAGAGTAGGACGTTGCCGGCATAAAAATTTATTTTTTTATATATTATGAAAGTAGTTAGTTCTTTAAAATCGCATAAAAAAAGAGATTTAAATTCAAAACTCGTCCGAAGGAGAGGGCGTATATATATAATAAATAAAAAGAATCCAAAATATAAAGCTAGACAGAGATAATGAAAACCATTGGATCTGTTAAAGAAGATCTTACCATAGAAAAAAGAATTGCCATCACTCCTGAAAGTGTAAAAAAATATACTGATTTAGGTTTTTTTATAAATCTTGAAAAAAAATATGCAGAACATTTAGGCATAAATGATGATGAGTATAAAAAAAATGGAGCAAATATTAATCTATCAAAAGAGGAAGTGTTCGAAAAATCAGATATAATTTTAAAAGTTAGCGGACTACCTTCTGATCAAATTAATTTAATAAAAAAAAAAACTATTTTAATTGCTCAATTTGATACTAATGTTGATAAAGATATAATTAAAAAATTAATTCAAAATGATGTAAAAGTTTTTTCTCTTAATTTGCTACCAAGAATAACCAGAGCTCAATCAATGGATGTGCTTTCTTCGCAAGCCAATTTAGCAGGTTACAAGGCTGTTGTAGAATCATTTTCTAAATTTGAAAAGGCTATACCCATGATGATGACCGCAGCAGGAACCATACCAGCTGCAAAAGTTTTAGTAATAGGTGCTGGAGTGGCAGGATTACAGGCAATTGCTACTGCAAAAAGAATGGGAGCAATTGTCTTTGCTACGGATGTAAGATTGACAGCAAAAGAACAAGTAGAAAGTTTAGGTGGAAAATTTTTGACTGTCGAAGGTGCTGAAAATTTAGAAACAGAAGGAGGATATGCAAAAGAAACTTCAGAAGATTTTAAAAAAAAACAAGAAGATCTTTTAAGCGAAACTCTAAAAAAAATTGACATTGTGATTTGCACTGCTTTAATTCCAGGCAAAAAAGCACCATTAATAATTAAAGAAAATATGATAAAAAATATGAAAAATGGAGCTTTAATCTATGATTTAGCAGCAGCACAGGGAGGTAATGCAGCTTTTACAGAAGTAGATAAAATTGTAGATAAAAATGGTGTTAAAATAATGGGTGAAAGAAATATTCTTAATAAGTTACCGGTTTCAGCATCAAATTTATACGCAAAAAATTTATTCAATTTTGTTTCAAATCTTTATGATAAAAAAAGCAAAAGTATTAATATTAATTTAAATGACGAGATAATAAAAAGTACATTAATTAAATAATTTATGGAAATAGATCCTTTTATATTCAGATTAAGCATATTTATACTATCGATTTTTATTGGATATTATGTTGTTTGGAGCGTTACCCCTTCTCTACATACACCTTTAATGTCAGTAACAAATGCAATTTCATCAGTTATTATTGTCGGCGCTATAATTGCAGGACTATCAGGAGATTTAGAAAGTATTTTTAATACTTCAAATATATTTGGATTTTTAGCAATATTTTTGGCAGCCATAAATATTTTTGGTGGATTTTTGGTAACCCAAAGAATGCTACAAATGTATAAAAAGAAAAAGAAAAATAAATAAATATGTCACCAAATTTATCAGCTATTTTTTATCTAATTTCAGGCGTATTATTTATTTTGGCTTTGAGAGGATTGTCATCCCCAGAAACATCTAGACGTGGAAATTTTTTTGGAATTTTAGGAATGGCGATTGCTATTATTGTAACCTTTTTATCTATAGGAAATTTTTCTACTGGCTTCACTTACGTGTTAATTTTCTTATTATTAGGAGGATTAATAGGAGCCTTTATAGCATATAGGATACCCATGACAGCTATGCCAGAACTAGTTGCGGGTTTTCACAGTCTCGTAGGGCTTGCTGCAGTTTTTGTAGCTATATCGGCTTTTTTAAATCCTGAAATTTTTAATCTTGGATCATCCGGAAATATTAAGCTTGGAAGTTTAATAGAAATGTCAATTGGTGCATCAGTTGGCGCAATAACTTTTTCAGGATCAATAATAGCTTTTTTAAAACTTCGAGGAATAATGTCAGGTTCGCCAATTACCTTTAAAGGGCAGCATTATATAAATTTATTATTAGGCTTATCAATTGTAGTATTGGTTTTTTATCTTTGCAGAACACAGTCAGATAGTTTTTTTTGGAACATAATTGCAATATCTTTTTTATTAGGACTTTTATTAATCATACCGATTGGTGGAGCAGATATGCCAGTTGTTATATCAATGTTAAATTCATACTCTGGATGGGCTGCTGCAGGTATAGGATTTACATTAGAAAATTCTGCACTGATAATAACAGGTGCGTTAGTTGGATCGTCTGGAGCCATCTTATCTTATATAATGTGTAAAGGAATGAACCGATCTTTTTTTAACGTGATTCTAGGAGGGTTTGGAGGTACTGAACAAACATCAAGTTCTAAAGGAAAAGATAAAAAACCAGTTAAAAGTGGCAATGCAGAAGATGCAGCATTTTTAATGAAAAATGCATCTTCAGTAATAATAGTTCCCGGATATGGAATGGCTGTTGCGCAAGCCCAACATGCACTAAGAGAAATGGTAGACACACTTAAAAAAAACGACATCAGAGTTTCCTATGCAATACATCCTGTAGCAGGAAGAATGCCGGGACATATGAATGTATTATTAGCTGAAGCAAATGTACCTTATGACGAAGTTTTTGAACTAGAAGAAATCAATAACGATTTTGCAAATGCCGATGTTGCTTATGTGATTGGAGCAAATGATGTAACAAATCCAGTGGCAAAAACAGATCCACAAAGCCCAATATATGGAATGCCCATTTTAGATGTTGAAAAATGTAAATCTGTACTATTTGTGAAAAGAAGTTTATCCCCTGGTTATGCGGGTATTGATAACGAACTGTTTTATAAGGATAATACTTTAATGCTTTTTTCAGATGCAAAAAAAATGACTGAGGAAATTATAAAAAATTTATCTTAAAATAATTGAATTTAGTAAAATGAAAACAAAAATATTTTGTGATAGTGCAGACTTTCAAACAATAAAAAAATTTAATAGTAATGCTTTGGTGCAAGGATTTACAACAAATCCAAGCTTAATGAAATTGTCTGGTGCTAAAAATTATAAAAGTTATTCATTAAGGATTCTTAAAGCATGCAAAAATAAACCTGTTTCGCTAGAAGTTTTTGGAGATACTTTTGATGAAATGTTAAGGCAGGGATTGATAATAAATTCATGGGGCAGGAATGTATATGTTAAAATACCCGTTGTTAATTCAAAAGGATTATTTTCTGGCAAAGTTATAAGGAAGCTTAGTAATAAAAATATCAAACTTAATATTACAGCTGTTTATACAGTTAATCAGGTGAAAAAAATACTTAAAAATATAAATAAAAATTCAAAAACAATTATTTCAATTTTTTCTGGAAGAATGAGTGATGTTGGAAAAGATCCTTTACCTATTATTAAAAAAAGCGTGAACTTAACAAAGAAATTAAAAAATGTTGAAATACTTTGGGCTAGCACTAGAGAAGCTTACAATTACTTACAAGCAAAAGATTGTGGCTGTTCAATAATTACTATGCCATCAGGCATAATAGAAAAAATATCAAAATTTGGAAAAAGCTATCAGGAATTAACGATAGACACAGTTAAAAAATTTTTAAAAGATAGCAAGGATTCAAATTTTAAAATTTAGTTATTTAATTTAAAGATATTTTTTGTTACAAGAAACGGATATTTTATTTTTTTATGTCAAAAACAGCATTAATTTCAGGTATCACAGGCCAGGACGGGTCTTATCTTGCAGAGCTTTTATTAGAAAAAGGTTACGATGTTCATGGAATAGTAAGAAGAGTAGCTTTAGAAGATGAGGTTCATAGACTGTGGAGAATTAAACATCTTCTTAATGATTTAACTTTACATCCGGCTTCTTTAGAAAGCTATCCAAGCCTTTTTAATATTTTTCAAAAAATAAAACCAGACGAGGTTTACCACTTAGCTGCACAAAGTTATGTTGCCTATTCATTTGAAGATGAATTTTCAACTTTTAACAGCAATATAAATGGAACACATTATATGCTTTCAGCCGTGAGGGAATTTTCTAATAAAACCAAGTTTTATTTTGCAGGATCATCGGAAATGTTTGGAAAAGTTAAAGAATCTCCTCAAAATGAAAATACAATTTTTTACCCTAGGTCATCTTATGGAATATCAAAAGTTACAGGTTACTATTTAACTAAAAATTATAGAGACGCTTATAAACTTAATGCTTCTAGCGGAATACTTTTTAATCATGAATCTCCCAGAAGAGGTTTTGAGTTTGTAAGTAGGAAAATTTCATATGCGGCAGCAAGAATTAAAAAGGGATTACAAAAAAAATTAAAGTTAGGAAATATTAAATCTAAGAGAGACTGGGGACACGCCAAAGATTATGTAGAGGCAATGTGGTTAATGCTTCAGCAAAACAAACCAGGAGATTACGTAATAGGAACTGGCAAAGAGCATTCAGTTGAGGATTTTGCCAAAAAGGCTTTTGCACATGTTGGATTAAATTATAAAGATTGTATTGTAATAGACAAAAATTTAATTAGACCTGCCGAAGTTGATACGCTCTTAGCAGATTATAGCAAAGCAAAAAAAGTTTTAAAATGGAAACCTAAGATATCATTCGATGAATTAGTGATTAGTATGGTAGAAGCAGATTTAGAAAATGTTGATAAATATGGCTACTAAATTTATCTCAAAAGTAAAAGATTAATAATTTTTAACATTTTTTTTTCTAGATTCCATTAAACGTCTAAGTTTAAAATAAATTTTTTCAATTAAATTAAATTTTATTTTTTTTTCAAAAATTTCTTTTTGCTTAGAATATTTTAAGTAAAAGTCATTTAAATTACTATTTAAATCAGTTTGCTTTAGGGTATTAAATTTTTCGTCTCTATTTTTTTTATTAACAAATTTTGGGTTATCAATAAAAGATTCATATGAAAGTGTAATTCCGTGTTCAAAACGACTAATTTGCACCTCCCAAATTTTATGATTAAATAATGTGATAGGATTCACATCTTTTAATGTTGGAAAAAGGGTTTTATATTTAGAGTAAAATTCATTCCAACCTAAATAAAATCCTTTTTTTTTTGCTTTATCGTATGATTTTAGAATATCAGAAGAGTTTCTGTGAAGATAAATATGTAGCGTATTTTCTTTTTTAAGCTCATCTCTTTTATAAACAAATTGATTAGTGCTTATAAAAAAATTATCGTGTTTTTCTACAAATTTTTTTAAGTAAGAAAAATGTTTATCAACAAAAAATTCTTCAGGGAAAAAATTTTCTTTAAAGCCAAGTTCTTCAGAAAGCAGATTGCTTATAAATGTAGAACCTGATCGTGCTTGTGAAAATAAAATAATATTTTTTATTTTCTTTTCATTAAAATATTTTTTAGTTTCTTCAAGATTAAAAAGTTTAGTTTCAATATCTTTCATTACTTAATTTTTTTTTATAATAGTTTATTTGCGATACAGTAAAACCGTATATGTCTTTCTGTTTACTATAGTAGTATTTATACCAATCCAAGGTTAGTTGAATTGTTTCTTGGAAACTCATGATAAGTTTCCATTTTAGTTTTTTATATGATTTTTCACAATTTAATTTAAGCAATTTAGACTCTCTATTAAGTAATTTTTTATATTTATGTTTTTTCCATCTAAAAAAATTCCATCGATAGTTTATTTGGTCTAACACTTCTTTAACTTTACGATTTTTTTGTTTATTAGGTCCAAAATTAAATGATTCTCCATGTAGTAATTTATTATTTTTTAGTGTCACAGATAACTTTAAATATCCATAAATTAACTCAATTACATGTTGCCAGGGTCTAGTTGAATTTTGATTTCTAATTTTTGCTGTTTCTCCTGATTGAGCAGCAATTATGCAATCAGGTATTAATCGACCTTTGTTCCAATCTCCTCCACCAATTACATTTCCTGCTCTGGCAGTGGCTATTCTATATTTTTTAGGATTGCTAAAAAATGATTTTATATAAGAGCGTACCGCTATTTCCGCCGCTCCTTTTGATGCGCTATAAGGATCATATCCGCCCAGTTCATCAGTTTCCTTATAGCCTTTTTTTACTTCATAATTTCTATAGCATTTATCGCTAGTTATAATTACACATACACACTTTTTTTTTAGAAATTTTATTGATTCTAATACATTAATTGTTCCAACCAAATTAGTTTGCCATGTCATGAGAGGACTTTTATATGAAACGTTAACAAGTGATTGTGCGGCCAAATGAAATATAAAATCTGGTTTAAATTTTTTAACAGTTTTTTTTAACTTATTTAAGTCTTTAATATCAAATCTTAAATCAATAATATTTTTTGAAATTTTTAATTCTTTGTAAAAAGATGGTTTAGTTGGTAAATTTTTTGAAATTCCTAAAACTTTAGCCCCAAGCAAAACCAACCAAGTAGTAAGCCAAGCTCCTTTAAATCCTGTGTGGCCAGTAACTAACACTCTTTTATTTTTAAAAATTCTCAACATTTTATTTCATCTTATTAACTTCATTTTTAAAAAATTGTATCCATATATTTTTAGAATCATTGGGAATATACGCTACTTGGTTTAAAAATTCTTCAATAGTTCTTTTTACATCTTTTGAATTCCACCATTCTTCAGCATTATCCCATACATTATTTATATGCAAAGCAGCGTCTTTAGGATCTGAAAAAGCTATTTTGTATTTTGATAATTCACTAAAAATTTTTTTATATTTATTATCTATATAATCTGAAGCAAAATTAAACAAAAGAATAGTAGGACCATTTAAAATACTTTCACAAAATGCTGTTCCAGGATATGCACAAACCACCATTCTTGATTTAAATAAATATTTAACCAAAGGACTATTATATTTGGTTATATAATTTTCTTTTAAAATATTTTTAATTTCATCTGAATTACCCCAGTCATAAATATTATTGTCTAAATGAAAATCTTCTTCAGTGACTTTATCTAAGCTCTCGGTTTTCCTTTCCTTCATTTTTTTATGTGGTAAAAAAATTAAATTACCAAAAATTTCTTTTTTAAGAATAGTATTAAATTTTTTAATGTTATCTAAATCAACTTCTTGTACAGATTTTTCATTTTGTATGTCAGTGCCATTTTGTGTAATTTCTTCAGGAAAAAATAATTGTCTAGCGGTTACATAAGATAAATACTTGTTATATTTTCTCTTTTTTTTAAAATCTATAAGATTATTAGCGGGAAGTTTGACTTCTTTTTCATTTTTTGGAGTCGCCCAAGTAATTCTTGTATCAGCCATCTCATGCCACATATCATAATTTGATTCGTGTTTATGATAGTCAGCAAAACCATGACTTGTGATAACAAATTTTGTTTTATTTTTAATTACATTTAAAGCTGTCCAAAATCTAAATTTTTCACTATGATGAAATTTTACAGACGATAAAATTAATTTTGGATTAAAATTAATCTTTTCAGCACTTTCTTTTAATTCCGAAAATCCTTCCAAAAAACAAACTGGTATATTATTTCTGATTGTAAAATTTATATATTCAACAAAATCTGAATAAATTTGACTTTTTACATTACCATCTAGAGCAATGCTTTTCCTTTTATTTATATCAATTTTAAATTTTTTAAATATTTTATTTTCTAATTTATAATTAAATAATTTTTTAAAAGTAAAAGGAAATTGATTTAGATGAAAATTAATAGAAATATGAGTTGACCTTTTAAATGTCCTATCATCTATAAAAATTTCATTCTTTTTTGTAAAAAACAAAGAGATTTTATCAAGTAATTCGAAAATATAAATTTTTACTTTATCAAAAAAAGAATCTTCCTTGTTGCTATTATTACTCGCTTTTTTTTTGTATGGTTTTTCAATGAATAATATTTCATTGCCCTTATTTTTTAAATATTTCAAAATTCTTTTGAATTGAAAATAATTAAACTCATTATCACCTCGTACTAAATGATGATAGCTTATCGTATCTGTAACACATTCTTTTATAGCATTGTCCGGAAAAGAAAAAAAACTGATATTTTTTTTTTCATCTAAGATTTTTTTAGTTATTTTCCATCTATACAGTTGAGTTGGTAAATAATAGCAAAGCCAAGGTAAAATTAAAATTTTCCAAAACTTATGAGGAAAATTTTCATTATTATGTTTGTTTAAATATGATGATAGTTCTTTACAATATTGATCTTTAATATTTTTTATAAATTCATAATCTTTTTCTCTTAAACTAGCATGCTTCCATACATCTTCTAAAATTTCAAACTTTCCACCTTTTTCTTTTTCTGTTTTGGAATAGTTAAGACACCAATTACCAGCCAATATTTTTTTTTGTTCAGTATCAATTTTATAATCAATTCTTGTTGCGCAGAAATGGTATTCAGGTAGCTTATCTTTAATTATTGGCATATGTTCAATTATTGAACATAATATATAACATTAAATTTTTAAAGATCATAGTTAAAATCTAACTAGCTTTATTTTTTTTATTAGATCTATAATATTTTGAACGATCGTTTTTCTTTAATTTTACTTCACCGTAGCATTCTGGTTTTCCCCACAATGTATTTTTCCACCATTTGTTATCTTCGATCCACCAAACTCTCCCATCTCTAAAATTGTCAGCAATTACGTCAAATTCATCCTCTGTCATTTTGACCGTATCTAAAAAAATATTAAGAGATTCTTTAGGTTTTATGTGATCATGTTTTTTAACTAACTCTATTCCTTCATCGCGAGACATTTTTTTCAATCTTATATCTTTAGAAGTGTGATCTGTGCATCTGCCATAACCAAATTTAATAAATTTAAGATAATCTTTTATGCCATTTTCATGAACGTCATCAACATTTGAAGATTTTCTGTATGTTCTTTCAAATGATATAGGACTTTCTTTAAAACCCAATTTTTTTGCCACTTTTTCATTTTGATTACCATCCCAGAATACATAGTTACCCATAAAAATACCTCTTAGACCAACTTTCTCAATATCAGAATCTTTGGGATAATTTGTCCATAAAAGATCCTTTTCTTTCAATCCCTCTTTGCCAATAAAATCTTTTTCAGAAAAACCTCTTAGAACATCCTCAGTTCTTTGTCTTTTTGTAAATTCAGGAAAATCATTTAATGAATATTGTCCAGCTAGATCTGTAAAACCATGTTCACCGTAAATTATTAAAGGTACATTAAATTTTATTCCCATTTGAAATGGAACCGTAAAAACTCCACAATGAAAATGCCAACTCATATCACCCGTCATTACAAATCCAACTTTATTCATTTTTCTTACAGTCTCTTTGTTTGGATAAAAGATATAATGATCAAGATTTAAGGCGTTTCTTAAATTTTTTAAATTTTCTTCACCAATTTTAGTATAATTGTAAGTGTAGTAGGTTACTAGCAATGGGTTGAATCCAAGTTCTTTTATATAAGATGCTTGAAAATGACTATCTTTACCGCCGCTAACAGGAATTATGCAGTCATAATTAGAACTTTTAGAAGATTTGTAACTTTCTAGAAGTTCTTTAAATTTTTTTTCTCTTTTACTCCAATCTAAATTTATTTTTTCTTCATGGACAATACATCCGCTGCAAATACCTTTATCATTTATAGCAAGATTAACAGCCACTGTCGGATAAGTACATTTAGAACAATAAATCATTGAATATATTACAAATTATTAATTTTTTTTTACAATCTAACGTTAATATTATTTTTCAGCATAAATTTTTTTGCATTTATAACACTTTGTTCAGTAAAGTGAAAAATGTTTGCAGCAGCTAAAGATATATCATTGTTTACTTTATATCCTTCTACTAAATCTTGAAAAGACCCAACTCCGCCTAAAATTATAAAAGGTATTTTTGTTATTTTAGACACAGTTTTAATAAGATCTAAATCATAACCTTTGCCTGTTCCATCTCTATCAACAGACTGAATTAATAATTCTCCGGCCCCAAGTTCTTGTATTTTTAATATCCACTCCTTTAAATTGAGCTTTGTTTTCTCTTTTCCAAAAAACTTCACAATTTCCCATTTTTTTTCATTTTTAAAGTTTGATTTGACAACATCAACGCAAACAACAATACATTGAGATCCAAATTCTTTTGAAGCCTCTTTTATAAATTCAGGATTTTCAATGGCTTTTGTATTAATTACTACTTTATCAGCTCCAGCTTTTAGTCTTTTTTTAATATCATCCAAAGTTCTAATTTTACCTCCTACGGCAAGGGGAACTCTACAAATTTTGGAAATATTTTTTATTATATCAATCATATCGTTTTTTAAATCAGTATTGATGTTCATATTTGAAGATGTGGCACCTATAACTTTCTGACTTTTACTTAAATCGTATGTATTATCACGACTAATATCTAAATATATTATTTCGTCAGCCTTCCATTCAGAAAATCTTTTTAACTGAAAAATGTGATTTCCAGTTGATTGATGAAGGGAAAATTCTTTACTTCTTACAAGAATGCCATCTTTTAATAATAGTACTGGAATTAATCTAGTTTTTAGCATTTCAAGTATTATTAAAAAAATTACTTAAAAGTTGAAATCCGACATTATGACTTTTTTCCGGATGGAATTGAGTTGCATATATATTTTTGTATTCTATGCAGGAAATTAAATTTTTACCGTGTTTACATGTACCTGTGACTACTGAATTATCATTAGGTATAAAATGATAGCTATGCACAAAATAAAATATTAATGGTTCTTTAATACCAGAAAGTAATTTTGATTTATTTTTACATTCAACTTCATTCCATCCCATATGTGGAACTTTAATATTTTCTAAATCTTTATCAATTTTTTCAACATTGCCACTTATCCAATTTAAACCATTGTGATGTCCATCTTCAAAGCTATGTGAAGCAAACAATTGCATTCCCAAACATATACCCAAGACAGGTTTTTTTTTAGAAAGAACTTGATCATTAAGGATTTCCAAGAGTCCTCTTGATTGTATGCCTTCCATACCTTTTTTAAAACTTCCTACACCAGGAAGAATAAGATGTGAGGAATTTACTATTTTTTCAGGATCTGAAGATACAATCACATCATGTCCTGTTAGGAGAGCTCCATTATATATAGAAGCTATATTTCCTATACCATAATCAACTATGCAAGCTTTTACCAAAATATTCCCTTTATTAATTTGTATTAATAGTTTTTGTAGAATTGAAACGAAAGATAAATAGAAAAAGAGAAGAAGAAGCCGTGCTCTAAACTCCCTCGATAATCCTCCTATGATTTGAACTTACCACCTGCCTATAATAAAACAGAGTTCGACGTCGAGGCGTCCAATCTTTTGTAACCTTATCTAACATTTCGTGTTCACTATAATTTCTTACTTTTAATGTAAAGCTCTTTGGAAATTTAAGTTTATAATTTGATAAAGGAGAAGCACACCCACCTTTTGTCCATTCTGAAAGATCATAGTCAAAGCTATAGTTAAGTTTTTCTTTTGGCAATTCTTGAGGAGATATAATAATAGATTCTGTATATTTTTTTAAATTTTCAAGAATTAAGCAAAACTCGTCGCCATCAGCACCTGTTTTTGACATATAAATATTTGATATAGCATTTGCAAATTGATCAATAAATTTTTTACGGTGTTCGCGTGATACTAACTTACCTCTTTCTATTTGTTGTTCGTTGTATATGTCGATATCCCGTGGCGATCCATGAGTTTTAATTTCTTCTTCTAATTTTTTTCTTAAAGATTCTTCATCTGGAAAATAAAATTTTTGTATATGACCAACAATACCATTAAGAGATTCTGAAAAGATAGGATACTTGGAAGGATTATTTTTTATTTCATTAAAAATATCTCTAAATTGAATTCCATTATTTCTTGCGTGTTTAAAAAGTTCTTTGTAATAACCACCACCACTGGTCATATAAACAAAGGCACTTACTTTGTGCATGTCCCAATACTCTTTTTCATTGTAAGAAATAGATTGCACAGGGCATTCATCATATTCAAAGTATAGTTTACCCTCCACTCTTGTTGCGCTTTTTTCAATAAATACATATTTTGTTTTAAATTTATATTTTTCGCGTGCTTCGTCAGTGAAAAAATCCGAGCCTCTAATTAGTACAAGCGGACCATAAACAGCAGAATCAAATCCGTATTCAAATAACTGATTATAAGTATCAATATAACTTTTGTATGTTTCTCCAGGCAATCCGCAAATTATTTCAGTCGTAAGCATGAGATTATTATCTACAGCAAACTGAGACATTTCTTTGATTACTTCATCACTTTGATTTACTCTTGTAATATTTTTTAGCACATCGCCCGTAAGAGTTTGAAAACTTATATTTAGAGGCAACATATCTCCTAGATTCTTCATTAAATTCTTTACTCTTTCATTTGCGCCTCTCGCTGCACTGTAAACTCTAATTGCGTTTGGATAACCCGTTTTGGCTCTCAGGTCTTTAATAAATTGTGCTATTTCGATATCTTGTTTAAGCAAACCAAAGTTAGAATTTGCAATACGTAGCATTTTAATTCTGCTTCTTTTATTTAAATCCATTACTTCTTTTTTTATCCAGTCAACGCTATGTTTCATTACGCGATTGCTCCAACCTCCGATTGTACAAAAACCACACTCGTAAGGGCATCCCCTGTCAGTTTCTATTTGCGGGACTAAGTCATATTTTTTTAAAATGTCATCATATAAACCAAGCGCATAAGGTGAATCATAATCATCAAGATTGCTTAGCATTGGAGGAACACCACCAAAAATTAATTGATTGTTAAATACTAAAGAACTTCCAGGAACTACTACTTTGTTATTAATCATTTCATTTCTAGAAAAATTGTTTTTAATAAATCCATCAACAAGCCCAAAAAAAGGTATCTCTCCATATCCATGAACAAAATAATCAATCTCAGGCATTTTTGCTAAAATTTGTAAATCATTTTTTTTACAGAAAGCTTCGGTCATAGATGGAGGTTTTTTACGAGTTGAAAAATCAGTGCCCCCGAATGGTGAAATATTAGCTCCACCAGTTATAATTAAAACATTAGGATAATCTCTTCTAAGTACAGATATAGTCTTAACAGTTAAATTTTCATTCCAACCAAAATTAGCTAGACCAACAATATCTGGTTTTTTAATTTTGCAAGCTTCTATTAAATCCTCATAAACAGTAAAAAGCTTTACATTAACTTTTTTTTCAAATTTTTTGATTAAATAAGCTCCTATAGTACCTACGCCCAATGAAATAGAAGATCTTGCTAATCCAAACTCATTGTGACAAAGATCTGCTAAATATATTGTACTTACCTTCATGAAAATTTCCCAATCTTAAGAATTTTTAGCAAAAAGATCTAATAAAAGCAAGGTTAGATTGACCAAAATGGGCAATTATTGTAGAAATGTTCAATTATTGAACATAATATATATATATAAATTATGAAAAAAATTCTTTTTTTGGGCTATGGGAAAAAAAGTACCAAGCTGATTGATGAAATAAAATTTTATAAAAAAAATTACCACCTAAGACAAACTTCAAAAAAAGTAGATTTAAAAACACTTAAGAAATTTGATTCTGTAGTTAGTTTTGGATATCGGCACATAATAGACAATAAAATTATAAAAAAATTAAAAATTCCAATAATAAATTTACATATAGGTTATTTACCTTATAACAGGGGAGCTCATCCAAACTTTTGGTCTTTCATTGAAAATACACCTTCCGGAGTAACTATTCATGAAGTAGACAAAGGAATTGACTCAGGAAAAATAGTAGAACAAAAAATGATTGATTTTCAATTATTTAAAAACAGAAATAGATTAACTTTTTCGAGCACCTATAAAGAACTATTAAATGAAGTAGAAGATTTATTTTTAATCAATATTGAAAAAATAATAAATAATAATTTTTCTTCATATAAACAAATTGGAAAGGGTTCTTATCATAAAAAAAATGAACTTCCAAAACTACTAAAAAACTGGAATCAAAACGTTTATAAAACTGTAATTAAGTTTAATGACATGAAAAAAAAGCAAATTGATAAAAAACTCTTAATTTTGAAAAAAATTGAAAATACTAGGCAAAGTAATAATTTAAATTGGATGAATATAGTAAGAAATTCATTAAAAAATGCACCAAAAAGCACTTTGGATATTCTTAAAAAAATAAATTTTGATGACAATAAAATATCTGATCTATTTAAATCTATAATAAAATAAAAAATTTAGATTAATGACTATTAGAAATATTCCATATTTAATTGCAGAAATTTCAGCAAACCATAATGGTAATTTAAATTTGGCAAAAAAATTAATTAAATGTGCAAAAGTAAACGGTGCCGACGCTGCTAAACTTCAAACCTATACAGCGGATACAATGACCATAAAATCAAAAAAAAAATATTTTAAAATTAGAAGTGGGCTATGGAAAGGATATAGCTTGTGGGATCTTTATAATAAGGCACATACTCCATTAGAGTGGCACAAAAAACTTTTTCTTTATGGAAAAAAAATTGGAATTAAAGTTTTTAGTTCACCGTTTGATGAGACAGCCGTGGATTTTTTAGAAAAATTAAAATGTCCGATGTATAAAGTAGCTTCTTTTGAAATGACGGATATTCCATTAATAAAAAAAATTGCTTCAACTAAAAAACCTATAATTATTTCAACAGGAATGGCAAATTTAGATGAGATAGAACTATCTTACAAAACAGCAAAAAGATATGGAGCCAAAGACATAACTCTTTTATATTGTGTAAGTAATTATCCATCAAAAATAAAAGATTTTAATTTAAACAATATTAAGATTTTAAAAGAAAAATTTAAATGTAGAGTTGGTTTATCAGATCACTCAAAGGACGAAAGAGTAGCCATCGCAGCTATTGCTGCTGGCGCCGAAGTAATCGAAAAACACATAGCCTTGGATAAGCAAAAAAAAGGATTAGATATAGAATTTTCTCTAAAAGGAAAAAAAATTAAAAATTTTAAAAAGGTTTTAAATAAATCTTATAAGCTTTTAGGAAAAAATAATTTTTATAGAAATAAATCAGAAAATACCAATATTATTTTTAGAAGATCTATATTTGTTACCCAAAATATAAAAAAAGGTGATAAATTTTCTAAATTCAATATTAGAAGAATTAGACCTGGATACGGCGCCCCACCAAAATACTATGAAAAGATTTTAGGAAAAAAAGCCCCACATGGTTTGTTTCGAGGAAATCCTGTTAAGATGAATTTAATAAAAAAATTAAAGATTGGATAATCTACCAATTTCTTGGATCAATTAAATTTAAATTATTTGATTTTAATGAATTTAATCTTTGCTTTGTAAAATTTAATCTTGAGAGCAATATACCTTTTAAATCTGCTAATGAATTTACTCCAATAACATATTTATCTATATTTGGATTCGAAATAACAAATTTTAAACATTCTTCCAATGCATTAGCATTGTTTCTCTTTAAAAAATTATACCATTTTTTAAAATGAGGTTTTGATTTAATAAATTTTCTAGGCAACTCCTTTTCTTTTAATAATAGTAAACCCTGCAAAAAAATAGATCTAGCATGAATTTCTATATTCATAGATTTTAGTTTTTTTAAAAAATTTTTATTATTTAATCTTTGGTCAAAAACATTAAATGGTAATTGAACCACATCAATTCTATATTTATTTAATACTTTTTTTATTTCATTAGGAGAATAAGCAGAAACCCCAATTTTATTAATCAATCCTCTTCTTTTTAGTTTTAGTAAAAATTTATAAATTCTATTACCATCTTTTGATATTAAATCACTAGAATGATGAAATAAAAAGTATTCAAATTTTTTTTGTTTTAGTGATTTTAAAATTTTAAAAAACATTAAATTAAATTTTTTCTCATCATTAGATTTTATAAATATTTTTCTAGATATTTTCATTGATATTTTCCAATTTTTTAAATTAGATTTTTCCAAAATCTTTTTAATTCCTTTGTACTCATTAGATGTATCTAAATAACGTATATTGTTATTAATTGAGAATTTCAAAATTTTGCTGGCTTCAGATTTTCTAAGCACCCCAGATTTGTTAGAGATACCATATACATCTCCGAACTGAGCTGTACCAAGTATAAGTTTGCTAGATATCTTTTTTTTAATAGTTGAATACATTGGATATTTATATATATATAATGCTTTACTGTTCAAAATTTGAACGGTATAATTTTTAAATTAAGCATTTTTTTAATTAAAAATCAATAATGTAATGATTAAAAAAGTCAAATTAATAGAAGCTGATATAGCCACAGATGATAGAGGAGAACTTATGTTCAGTAACAAATTTGACATGTCAAAGATAAAAAGATTTTATCAAATTACTAATTTTAAGACTCCATTTGTTAGAGCGTGGCATGGCCATAAATACGAAAATAAGTACATTCTTGTTTTAAAAGGTGTAGCAATGTTAGCTGTAGTAAAAATTGATAATTGGAAAAAACCAAATAAAAAATTAAAAATTCAAACTTTTGTTTTAAACGATAAAAAGCCAAAATTATTATTTATTCCAGGGGGTCACGCTCATGGTTTTAAAACACTTAAGTCCGACACAAGACTTTTGGTTTTTTCTACTTCAAGTCTTAATCAAAGCAAGAAAGATGATTATAGATTTGAATCTAATTATTGGAATCCTTGGAAAATTAAAGAAAGATAATTTTTAAAAATGCAAAAACCTCTTTCATTAAAAACAACAGATACTATTAAAGCAGCGTTTGAATTACTCAATGGACAATTTGGTTTAATTATTTGTGTATTAACCGAAAATGGAAAATTAAGTGGAATCGTAACTGAGGGGGATTTAAGAAGAGCAATTCTTAAAGGCAACTCTTTAGATACTGAATTAAAAATTGTTCAAAACTCCAATCCATTTTATGTCTTTGAAAAAGAGTTAAAACAAAAAAAAATTGTTAAAAGTCAAATTAATGCAAAGCTTATTAATAGTTCTAATATTTTTCCAATTGTTGATGATGAGAAAAAATTAATAGGAGTTTCAAACATCGAAAATCTAATTGAAATATTGGGTAGTCAAAATAAAAAATTAGAACATATTGATGATAGAAAACCCCACGTATTAATAGTTGGTGGTGGCGGTTATATAGGATCAATTTTAGTTTCTCAAATTATAAAACTTGGATGGAAAGTAAAAGTTGTAGATATGATGCTATATGAAGAAAATTCTTTAGACCAATTTAAAAATAATAATAATTTTACCTTAATCAAAAAAAATATTTGCGACATATCAGTGCAAGTTGAAGCGATAAAAGATGTTAACTGTGTAGTTTTTTTAGCAGAAATAGTGGGAGATCCTTCATGCCAAGCAAGACCTGAGGATGCTCTTAAAACCAATTATTTAGCAGTGACCTCAATGGGAAATCTCTGTTCATATATGGGCATAAAAAGATTTATCTATACTTCTTCATGCAGTGTTTATGGTCACAATGAGAATTCTAATAATTTAACTGAAGAAGACTCTTTATTAAATCCAGTTTCACATTATGCCAGAATTAAAACAATGTCTGAAAAGGCACTTTTCTTATTAAGTAATAATTTATTTACTCCAACTATTTTAAGATTAGCCACAGTCTTTGGACCATCATTCAGGCATAGATTTGATTTAGTCGTTAATACATTTGCAAAGAATGCTTTCTTTAATAATAAAATAAATGTTCATGGTGGAGGCAATCAAGCAAGACCAAATGTTCATGTCGACGATGTAGCTGCAGCAATAATTAAAATTATAAATTCACCTATAGAAAAAGTAGAAAAGCAAGTCTTCAATTTATGTAATGAAACCCAAAATTTTTCTATTGGTGAAATTGCAAAACTCACACAAAAAATATTTCCAAAGTGTAAAATAATTACTGATAATAAAATAATAGATAAAAGAGATTATCGCGTAAGTGCAAAAAAATTAAAAAATTGTTTAAATTTTGAAGCTAAAAAAACTATAGTTGAAGGACTGAACGAATTAAAAATAATTTTTGAGAAGAAAGAAATTTTAAACACCGGTGATAAAAAATATAGCAATGTAGAAACATTGGCTAATTTTTAGGAATATTTAAATGCAAAGATTTCTTCCATATAGCAGGCAATTTATAGACAAGCAGGATATTAAAAAAGTATCCAATGTTCTAAGAGAAGATTTTATTACTCAAGGTCCAAGAATAGCAAGTTTTGAAAAAAAATTTGCTCAATATGTAGGTTCTAAATTCGCTGTGGCATGCGCCACAGGCACTGCAGCACTACACTTATCATGTCAGGCTTTAAAACTAGGGCCGGGTGGAAATTTATTGACAACACCAATTACATTTGTTGCTTCGGCAAATTGTGCTCAATTTGTAGGGGCTGATACTTTTTTTGCAGACATAGACCCAAAAAACCACTGTATTTCGTCTCAATCATTAGAGAAAGAATTGAAAAAAAGAAAAATTGATATTGTCGTAGCAGTTCACATGTCAGGCCATTCAGCAGATATGAAAAAAATATATGATTTAAAAAAAAAATATAAATTTAAATTAATCGAAGATGCATGCCATGCCCTTGGCGGGGATTATAAAAAAAAAAAGATCGGCTCTTGTATTTATTCAGATGTATCCACTTTTAGTTTTCATCCAGTAAAATCAATCACTACAGCTGAAGGAGGAATGATTACAACGAATAATAAAGAAATTTACAAAAAATTACTTATATATAGAACGCACGGGATACATAAAATTAGCAAAGATTTTATAAATAAAAATTTAGCATTTGATAAAGATGGTTCGCCAAATTCTTGGTATTATGAAATGAATAATTTAGGTTTTAACTACAGAATAACAGATATTCAATGTGCGCTGGGGGAAAGTCAGCTAAAAAAAGTAGATAAATTCATTAAAGCTAGAAGAAGAATTGCAAAAATATATAACAAAGGTTTTAAAAAAAATAAATTAATTAAGATACCTTTTGAAGAAAAAAATAATGTAATGCACACTTATCACTTATATACAATTCTCATAGATTTTAAAAAATTAGGAAAGAGTAGAAACAAAGTTATGAATGAACTTAAGATGTTTAATATTGGAACACAGGTTCTATATATACCTGTACACTATCAGCCATATTATTCAAAGAAATATGGCTATAAATCTGGAAGCTTTCCAAACTCTGAAGATTATTACAATAAATGTTTGAGTATTCCAATTTTTCCAGGGATTAAGAATAAAGAAATTAATCATGTAATAAAGAAAGTGAATTCAATAATCTCATGAAACAAATATAAGTTACAGATAATGTGAAATATATATATAGTATGTTAGAAAAAAAATATTAAAATGAAAAGTATAAAAATATTACTAGGAGATCCCAGACACAATACAGTTGGAGCACATTCTTATTTTGTGCCAATTGGAATTGGATACATAGGATCGAATTTATTAGAAAAATTTAAGAATAGTAAAATTGAATTAAAACTCTGTGTTGATCCGGAAGAAATTTTTACATTATTGGATGAATGGAAACCAGATATCATTGGCATTTCCAACTATATTTGGAATTCAAATATTTCAAATTTTATTTGTGAATATGCAAAAAAGAAAAATCCAAATACTTTATGTATTCTTGGCGGTCCAGAATTTCCAGCTGGTACAGGAGCCAGAAAAATAGAAGATAGTGTTGAAGACCAAACATATACCAAATGCTTAGAATATTTATCTGAAAGATCATCAGTTGACTATTTTGCCTACAGCGATGGAGAAGTAGCATTTGTAGAAATTGTTAGAAAATTTATTGAAAATAATAATTCCTTAAAATCAATGAAAGACAAAGATGAACCAATGAAAGGGTGCGTAAGCTTAACTAAGAAAAAAGATAAAATACATGTTGGTGAATATATACCAAGAATAGGCATGGAAGGTTCAGTAAAAAATGAAGGGAGAGATGAAATTCCATCACCCTACACAACGGGTTTATTAGATAAATTTTTAAACGGAATATTTGTTCCTGCATTCGAAACAGCAAGAGGATGTCCTTTTCTTTGTACGTTTTGTGACCAAGGTTTAGATCAAACTAAAATTACGACCTTCAGCGTAAAAAGAATGGCTGAAGAAATTACGTATGTTGGGGAAAAGCTATCAAAGTTAAAAAAGGGAACAAAAACTATTAGTATATTTGATTCAAATTGGGGAATATTTGAAAAAGATGTCAGGTTAGCTGATGAAATTTTAACTGTAATGGAAAAGTATGATTGGCCCCAATATATTGAATGTCTCACACCAAAAAGCAATTGGGACAATTTAATAAAAATAAACGATAAACTAAAAAATAGAGTTGCTTTAGATTTATCCATGCAATCATTAAATATTGAAGTTTTGACAGATATAAAAAGAAGAAATTGGACAGCAGAACAGTATCTTTTATTTATAAACGAAAATAGAAAAAGAGGAAAATCTGCTAGTTCAGAAATGATTATTCCATTACCAAACGAAACTGAGGAATCTTATTTTCATGGTATTAAATTTTTAATGGATAACCATGTGCAAGCCAATACTTATAGTTTAATGATGTTATGTGGAGCTGAATTGGGAAGAGATAGAGCTATCAAAAAGTATAGCATGGTTCCCAAATTTAGAATTTTACCAAAGTCATTTGGAGAATATAGAAATAAAAAAATTGTAGAAATCGAATCAATATGTGTTTCTACTAATACTATGAGTTATCAAAACTATCTGAACTGTAGAAATTATAGTTTTATTGTAAAACTATTAGGTCATCCAGTTTTTATACCAATTGATAAATTAACAAAAAAATTAGGAATAGGATGGTATGATTTTTCAAAAAGACTTACCTCAGTTATTCAAGATGAAAATTTTAAGGGTAAATTTAAAGATTTGTACAATGAATTTTGCAAAGAGTCTCACGAGGAACTTTTTAATACAAAAAAAGAAGCAATTGATTTTTATCAAAAACCTGAAAATTATGAATCTTTAGTAAGAGGAGATATTGGAGAGAATTTAATGTCAAAATACACTGGAAAAGGACTTCTTATTTTAGAGGATATAATTACAACAATTTTCTATGTTATCAGAAAAATAATTCGTAAAGATTATAGTAAAGAATTAAATATTGTTTTAGATTCTTCCGAAAAATGGTTAAAAAATCTATATCTAATAGATACAATATTTTCAGATAGTGATCTTATAAAAAATAATAAAAATAAATTGAAAATAAATTTTGATTTTCCTGAATGGCTTCAAAATAGCAAACTTCCATTTGAAAATTTTAAAAGAGATTCTACCTACGAATTTAAACTCGATCACAAAAAAATTGATTATATAAGAAATGAAATAAAATCCATAACATTGGGAGGTATGGATGAACGCAGGGCATTCAGCAGATATTTGGAGCGCAGAATGTCAGAGCATAATTTTTTAAAGAAGGAATTCGAGAAAGTAATTTAATAAAGTGCAGAACAAATTAGAATTTTGCCATTTATCACCTTAAATTTTTAATGAAAATTTTTTTAAGATCTACATCATTTTTATTACCTAAGAGCAATTCTTGGAATGATATTGAGAAAAATCATAAATTAATTTTTAGTAATTATGGGGATATTTTTAGCAATTCTAAACCAAATGAAAAATTTGACTGTGAAATTTTTGTAATTTTTTTAAATGATCTAATTGATTATTTTAATGCAAAAAAAGCAAATCAAAAAAAAGAATTATTAAAATGTAAAAAAATTATAGAAGTAATAGAAAAAAAATTAAGCTCTAATGCCAGAACAAATTTTATAATGTCTTTTTCAACATATTATTATTTTAACTATTTAAATGAATCAAAATCTTTTTCCTATATAAAGAAAATAAAATTTTACTTTACGCAACAACTTTATATTTTGAGCAAAAAGTATTCTAATTTTTTTGTATTAGATATAGATGATTTGTTTGCTCAATACGGATACGATAAATGCTACGATCAAAAAAACTATTTTACATTACGATGCAGATTATCAACTTTGGGTATAGAAATATTATCTAAATGTTTAAATAATTTAATTTTAAAAATATATAAGACCAACAAAAAAGTTTTATTACTTGATTGTGATGAAACTTTATGGGGAGGAATTGTTGGAGAAGATGGATTAAAAAATCTTAAGCTAGGTGGAGATGGTATTGGATTGGCATATGTTGAGTTTCAAAAAGCTATAAAAAAAATTAAAGAAACTGGAATAATAATTGCTCTTCTAAGTAAAAATAATGAAAGCGATGTTAAGCAAGTATTAGAAAAACATCAATTTATGATCTTAAAAAATAAAGACATAGCTGCTTTCAAAGTAAATTGGAAAGAAAAAAGTTTTAATATTAGACAATTATCAAAAGAATTATTTTTAGGACTAGATAGTTTTGTATTTTGGGATGACAATCCAATTGAAAGACAAAAAGTTAGGATTCAATTAAAAGGAGTTGATGTAATCGAGCCCGACAAGGACGTGACCAATTGGCCAAAGCAGTTGCTTGAGTACAAAGGTTTTTCTAAATTTTACATTTCGAAAGAGGATGCTGATAAAACCAAACAATATAAAAAGAGAACTATATTTTTAGATAACAAATCATCAGCAAAAAATGAAATTGATTATCTAAAAAAAATAAATATTAAACCAAAGTTAATAAAATTAAATAATAGTAATCTGGTTAGATCAGAACAAATGTGTCAAAAAACAAATCAATTTAATTTTAACACAAAAAGATACAAAATGAATGATTTAACATATTTGAATAAAAAAAACTTTTTGTTCTTAGTTGATCTAACGGACGATTATGGAAAACATGGTATTGTCGGACAATTTATCTTAAAAAAATATAATAATATTCTGCTTGTAGATTTATTCTTAATGAGCTGCAGAATAATGGGCAGATATTTGGAAAATTGGATGCTTAGTGAAATTAAGAAGATTGCAACAAAAGAAAAGATTAAAGAAATTATTTTTGAATTTGTTCCAACAAAAAAGAATATTACAATAATAAAAAATTACATAAAAATAAATAAATTTGAAAAAATGAATTCTAAAAACCTTAAAAAATTATTAAACGGTAAAAAACAAAAATCTATTTTAAATTCATCAGCAGAATATTATTCTTTTAATCCCAAGAAAAAAATTATTAATTTGGAAGTGTACAAATAGCTTAAATATTGATAGATTGATAAAATTATGAGTGAAGATCATAAAATGACAAAGAAAGATAAGCTTGTATTAGGAATAACTTTGGCCGCAATATTTTTTGGCGTATTCGTTTTAGGCTTTGCAGGAATGTTAGCTAATTTATTAAGTTAAAAAATAAATTTAAATTATATTAAAGATGGCCGAGAATTCATTTAAAAAAAGATTAACCGAAGATGGTTTCGTTTTAATTCCTAATATATTAGATGGAAAACAGATTATATCTTTAAGAAGTTCGCTTAACAATATTTACGAAAAAGGACCAAGGTATGAGGGTGATACAAAAAAAGTTAGGTTTGATTTACTTGGAAGGTATAGCGAACTAAATTGGCTTCTATTTCATGAGCCTTTGTTAAAAGCTCTAAGAAATTTATTAGGAGAGGATTTTATATTTCTTAAGGAAATGAGCGCCCATCTCTCTGGATATGGAAACTGGCATAAGGACACAACCGCCCAAGAAGTAGCGGGACATACATTTCATTTTGATAAAGATTTTTTAATAATTCAAGCAGCTCTTTATTTACAAGACAATACTAAAGAATACGGAGGAGGCCTTGATGTAATAAAAGGTTCTCATAAAATGTCAGACGATTATGTTAAATCTAGAATTTCACCAAATGGTTTTATCAAATCCTTTTTTTGGAAATTAAAAAATAAAATAAAAATTTTTTTCAAAAAACAAGCATTTTTTAAAAAATATAGAAAGAATATTCACGAAAAGGTATCTCATACTATTCCTAGCAAAGCGGGAGATCTGGTTATTTTTGATTATAGATTAGATCACAAAGCATCCTGGCCACAAAGAGAAGCTCCATACGAAACTCGAAAAATGGCAATTTTTTTTTCAGCAAGCAAAAACAATATACATGCAGAAAATCACATGAAATTTCTTGAAACAAGGAAAGAATATATGTATTTAAAAAATCACAAGTATCCAGAAAATTTAATTGATCGAGCGAAAAAGAATAAAGTAAATTTGTGGGTTTAAATTAAAAGGGGCGTTCTGTTGCCCGGTGCCCCAGACCGCGCTTTCTTAAATAAATTTAAGCAGCGAGAGCAAATTTATCATTTGCAATTATAATTAGCCCGA
>MDTE01161196.1_pt1 | contig 24396 bp, 18 predicted proteins | sample 811231 | NCBI WGS metagenome assembly MDTE01 (sample SAMN05326651, study PRJNA326480) | marine metagenome | isolation source: seawater | place: Indian Ocean: Red Sea | collected 2010 | reverse complement strand
GGTTACGTATACACTCGCTATAAGGAAAAAATCAATAAGCTCCTTTAGACATCAATGAAGACAAGTTAAAGTATGGGCCATGCGTTTGACTTTTGGAGCATCATCAAAATCTTTAATTATCGCTTCTTTGATAGCTACTCTCTCACTCATCATTGATGCTCAATCTCAGAACGATGAAGAGACATCAGCAAAAGAAAAATTAAAGACTCTTGGTATCACCCTATTCACGGACAAGGATACAGGATCAGTCACTGAAGTTCTTGGAAATGGAAATAAAAGAGTCTCCGACTCGGACCTTAAGCTAATATCCAATTTCAAAGAAATTACCGATCTGTCTTTAGAGAGGACGCAGATCACAGATGTCGGCACACATCATCTAACAGATTTAAAAAAACTCGAATGGCTAAATCTCTATAAAACCAAGATAGGCAATCTCGGCCTTGAGCAACTCTCAAAAATAAATTCCCTTAAACTTCTACCAATCGGCACAACTTTAGTAACTGATCGGGGACTAGAACACTTAAGAAAAATGCCTCAGCTCGAATACTTGGGATTACGAGGAAATCCAATAACCGACCGTGGTCTCATTCATATTAATGCACTCACCAACCTCAAGGGATTAAATCTCGGCGAAACCAGAATCACAAACGAGGGCATCAAAGAAATCTCCAAGCTCAAAAATCTTGAGGACTTGTGGCTTCAGGAAACAAGCGTCAGTGATGAATCGATTATTGAATTACTAAAACTCAGAAAACTTCGGTCCCTCGATCTGAGAAATACTCAATTCTCTGATAGTGGGATAGAGGAACTGAAAAAAGCTCTTCCAAATTGCTCGCTAAGATTTGAGTAAGAATGCTTATTTCTCTATCCGGGAGGCCAGTTAAGAGCTCTGCCGCCAATCAAATGAACATGCAAATGTGGTACCGTCTCGCCTCCGTCATTGCCGTTATTTATGACTATCCGAAATCCCTTTTCCTTATCCGAAAGCCCCAAATCACTAGCAATGGAACGGGCCGTGAGCAATAAATGCCCCAAAGCGCTTTGATCCTCGTTGCCGGCCTCTCCGAGCCTTGGGATTGGTTTCTTCGGGATGATCAAAATATGGAAAGGTGCCTGCGGAGCAATGTCTTTGAAAGCCAAACATATTTCATCCTCGTGAACGATATCGGCCGGAATCTCTCTATCAATGATTCTCTCAAAGAGGGTCTTTTCAGACATGACCAATTGTTATTTCCCCTCAGGACTGGGGAACGAATTTTTATTTTAATATAAGACTGATCTGACCTTCACGTGTCTTGGAAAGCTCAAATGAAATAAAGTCATTAATCTCTTCAGTCAACTTTTCACAGGCACTGTTCCAACGGCCCGCGCCACACAAGTTCTTAACGGCCTTACGCAATCCATAACACATGATCTGAGAAGTTCCGCTCCGCTCACATTCCGCGAGACGCTGGCGCAATAACCTGAAAAACTCGAGCTCAAAACCACTTCCTGCATCTCTCGCAATGTCCAACAATGAAATACGGACAGGCGGAGGCAAAATTTCCAACCGACTAGCAATGTCATCACATCCCATATGTGATAGAGCCATCTCTATCTTTTTATAAAGTTCCTCAATGGTAATAATGTTCTTTGGGAAACGGTTCCTCAGGTACTCGATAACAGCCCTCGTTATGTCTCCTGCAAAGAACCAATCAGGGTGCCCAGCCTTATCCGCAGCCTTACTGATTTCATCCGACAGCCAACGAGCTTCATAGCTAACGACTTCGTAATCTCCGAATTTTAAAAGGGGTAAAAGATTAGGCTGGCAGACCATTTTATAAATATGTGGTTAGTATTAAATGGGGTATATTTAAATTGGGTAATAAGAGCACATGATGTGCCAATTCCGACAGGCAAGGCAAGCTATTGTCTGAAAAAATCTCGGTCCTTTGATCCTGGCGCCGGGCGCCTCCCTAACGACTCTATCTCATCAATGAACTCACCCACGTCCTGAAATTCTCTATAGACCGATGCGTACCTCACATAGGCAACCGGATCGATCGCTTCGAGCATCGACATGACCCGGGCTCCTATGACCTGAGTCAGCACTTCCCGAGAACCTTCAGTTTGAATCTCTGCAATGATTTTGTCTGTTGCTCTTTCAAGTATATCAATGCTCACTGGGCGTTTTTCACAGGCTTTTACGAGTCCATTCAACAATTTGTCGCGGCTAAAAGGCTCCCTAATACCGTCCCTTTTAACGACACGCATATCACTGTGCTCCAATTGCTCATAGGTAGTGAACCTGTGTCCGCAATCTAGGCACTCCCGTCTCCGTCTGACAGACAAACCATCCTTGGCTTCACGTGAATCAACGACTTTATCGTTAATATTTCCGCATTTATTGCATCGCATTGTTTCAGCATTCAATAAGAACGACCTAATGGTCTCTCGTCAACGCTCAAGTCTTACATAAATGAGCATTCCATTAAGGATTCGTTAACTATTCAGTTATGCATGACTATGCATATTAGATAAGTTACTGATTTTCAGATTGCAGGAACCTTTCCATAAAATTTATAATTGGGATGGAATCATCACAAAAGAATCAATTAAATGTTTTATATGTATTTTGAGGAAATTTTCCACCATACTTCATCATTGGAAATGACTTATGTATATGAGCTTAATCCAGTTATCGATTGAATATAATTTGTTATAAAAATTTAATGCCCAGGAACAAAATTATATTAATTTTTTTAGTCGTATTGCAAATCTCCAAAGCATTTGCAGAAAACTACCCTGAACCGATAAGCGGATGGGATTACAAATTTGAAGGAAACTTTGCCACTAACATTGCTGACGCTTCATTAGACGGGACCTGGGACCACAACAATTTCTCGGACCAGTGGGACGGCACTGCTCCGGACTCCGGGAACCCTGGTGGAATTTCAATAGTCCCAGTCCAAGGCGATCCAGGGAACTCTGCGTTACTCATGGTCGACGCAGTCACATCCTCAGGCAGAAACAATAACAGAAGACTCGCCCTGACTCACAATCTGGCAATTCATGAAGGAGTCGAGCCGACTTTCTTGAAATCAGGAGCGACCATTGCATTTAGACTTAAAGTTTCTGATTCATCACCTTATCTAATCGACTCACCCAATGGACTTGCTCCACATGCGAATGCCAAAGGGATCATTAATTTGAGAGGAAATGGCGGCAGAATTAGTTTTTCTATGGGCATCAAGGGAACCGATTCGCTCTTTCCAGATGACGGATTCTTTGTAAGCGATTCGAACAGTCCTCTATTCTATAGTCTTGACCCCACATCATGGAATGAATTCTGGATCACTATTAAAGAAAGCGAAAAAAATACTCAACTTTACACATTCAAGGCCTATAAGAACGGGTCCATCACACCCTTCATTTCTAAAGACATAGGTCTATCTACAGGAACCGTAGAAAGCTTCCCCTACATTTCATTGGAGCTCTCTTCAACAACAGAAACCGCATCCGTTGAGATTGATTACCTGGCATTCAAGTCCGGAGTTCATGCACCAGACGATAACGATGAGGACGGCGTTCCCGATTCCTGGGAATTAAATTACTTTAACAATACCCTATTCGATCAATCTGCCGACCCAGACGACGATGGATTAACAAATCTGGAAGAATTCAACCTGAGAACAGATCCAACTTCACAGGACTCGGACGGTGATGGATTGAACGATAAGATTGAATATACCGTTCATCTCACTGATCCCGCGAACTCTGACTCGGATCAGGACGGACTAAGCGATGCAGAGGAAATTAACGGACAGGTTCCGACCAATCCATTACGAAGTGACTCGGACGGTGACGGCATAAATGATCAGGAAGAACTCTTAAAGTACAACACAAACCCGAATGATCGAGACACTGATAAGGACGGCGCTAATGACAAATATGAATTGGAAAAGGGATATGACCCGAGAGATCCCGGTGATGTTCCTGTTTTTCCGTCACTCGAACACCTACTCATCAATGAATTCATGGCGACTGGAGGAAGTTCACTCACCGACTCGAACCGGGACCGGCCCGATTGGATCGAGCTGTGGAACCCTACTAATGAAGTAATCAACCTTCAAGGGCACTACCTCACTGACGATAAAGATCAACTCGATAAGTGGGCCTTCTCTGAACAGACAATCAGATCCAACAAGTACCTCGTAGTCTTCGCCTCGGGCAAGGATAGAACTGACCCAAGATACGAACAGCACACTAATTTCAGCCTTGATTCGGGAGGCGAATACCTTGCGTTAACCAGAATGAATTCTAATGGATCCCTTGAAATCATCAGTGAATTTTCCTCTGAATTTCCTACTCAAGCAGAGGGCATTTCTTACGGGCTAGATCCAGACAACCTCAATGAGGGCTACTTAAAAAAACCCACACCAAAAAGCGAGAACGAAGGTGGCATCGCGTTGGGCTTTGTTAAGGACACTAAGTTCAATGTGAATCGCGGATTCTTCACAGAACCTTTCATGCTACAAATCTCATCTGATACTGAAGGAGCCATAATACGTTACACAACTAACGGATCAGAACCCACCGCATCGATAGGAAAAATCTATAAGAACCCGATACAGATAAGTAAAAGCACAATAATCAGGGCAGCCGCATTCAAGACAAATTACTTTGCGACCAACATAGATACTCATACTTACTTATTTCTAAACGATATTTACAACCAACAAAGGGCCGTCGAATGGCCATCTTCAGGAGTCAATGGTCAGGTCCTCAACTACGGAATGGATCCTGATATCACTTCAAGGCATACGCCTGAGGAAATGATAGAAGCTCTTTCCGCTATTCCGTCAATTTCAATTGTCACAGAACAAGAAAATCTCACCTCTTCGAGTCACGGCATTTATGTCAACGCTCAGCAACATGGCAAATCGTGGGAAAGGCCCGCCTCATTTGAAATGATTGATCCTAAAAAACTAAAATCTAACATTCAAATTAATTGCGGACTCAGGGTCCGAGGAGGTTTCAGTAGAAGGTCTTCGAACCCAAAGCATGCTCTGAGATTATTTTTTAGAGACGAATATGAAGGGGAACTCAAATATCCCCTCTTTGAAGCTGAGGGAGTTGATACTTTCAGTAAACTAGATCTAAGAACCTCACAAAACTATTCATGGGCGTTCGGCAATTCAGGCACAAACAACACCTTCCTCCGCGAATTACTGGCTAGGGACCTTCAGGGAGAAACTGGACAGCCCTATACCAAGTCCCGTTACTATCATCTCTATCTGAACGGCATTTACTGGGGCCTCTATATGAGCCATGAAAGGGCAGAAGCAAATTTCGGCGAGAGCTATTTCGGCGGCAATGAAAAAGATTATGATACAATCAAGTCCGCGGGAAGTAGTGGAGGATACGATACGGAAGCAACGGACGGTAGCATATCAATCGGAAGTGCCTGGCATACCCTCTACAGCATGGCGCAAAACTTCAGTAGAAGCCCCAGCATAGATTATTTTATGGAAATGCAGGGACTGAAACCTGACGGATCAAGGGATCCCGGAACTCCAGTCTACTTAGATGTTAACAACCTCATAGATTATTCGATGATCATAGGATACACAGGAAACACTGACGCGCCTCCGGGCAATAATAACTGGTACGGAGTCCGTAACCGTGTCAGCAATGATTTAGGTTTCCAGTTCTTTGTACACGACAGTGAACATTCCTTAGGCGCATACGGAGCGACCAGAGACACAATCAACCGTGACCGTGGCGCTGGCCGGCCATACAACAAAAGTAATCCTGCTTATATCCGCTATTACATCGAAGAAAGCTCGCCAGAATTTCGTCTTCGTTTCGCAGACAGGGCACACCAATATTTATTTAATGATGGCTTCCTGACAACATCAAAGGTCCTTGCAAAACTTGAGAAAAGAGAGGACATCGTATCAGAGGTAATTATCGCAGAATCTGCTAGGTGGGGCGATTCTTCACGTGGCACTCCGTACACTAAATCAGACTGGGAAAATGCAGTGAGAAGATTAAAAAATGAAATTGAAGGCAGAAGAGACATTTTCCTTGCCGATCTGCGAAGAGGAAGACTCTATCCGGACATTGATGCTCCTAGGTACGAACAGCACGGCGGGCAGATAGCCATGAATTCCACCGTTGCCTTGTGGGCTCCCATTGATGCAACGCACGTCTACTACATGATTGGTAAAGAAGGTTCTAATTCTGAGAACTGGTCGGATGAACTCGACCCCCGACAACTCGGCGGGTCCCCAAACCCCAAATCCAAATCACTGTTGGTTAATGAAACTGTCCTCGTACCTGAAAATATGCTCAAAAGAGCCATAATGCCAAAGGGCCCCGAAATAGATAATACCTGGTTCTTAAATGAATTTGATGACTCAACATGGCCGACAGGACAAATGGGGGCAGGTTATGACAAAGGCACCAGTTACAATGAATTCATTGATCCGGCATTTAACTTTAGAGATCAGATCACCCCAAACGAAATGGAAACTGTGCTCATGAGAATTAATTTCCAAATTGAGGATCCATCAAAACATAATACCCTCACTATGAAGGTCCGATACGATGATGGATTCGTTGCCTATATTAACGGCCAAGAAATTATCCGTAAGAATGCACCCGGAATAGCGGGCTCTCCTTTACCCTTCAATTCGAAAGCAAACTCAGGTCACAAAGACAGCCTTGCAATGAAGTTACAATCCTTCCTTATCCCTGAAGGAGCATTCTCACTTAAGAAAGGAAATAATCTACTCGCGATTCAGGGACTAAATGACCTCAAAGGCTCAAGCGACATGTTGCTCAGCGCCTCACTAGCTTCTAATAAAGGTCAGGACGGAGAAACTGTATACATTAATATCCCGGATCCAATCACGTCACCTGTCTGGGTCAAGTCCCGATCCTATGACAGTAAGACGGGCGAATGGAGCGCTCTAAACTCAGCATTCTTCACTACTGCCTCGACCCCCAATGATAAAAACATTGTAATTAGTGAAGTTCACTACCACCCATCACCGCCTACCGAGTCTGAACTTAATATCAATCCTAGCTTTGATCAGGACGATTTTGAATTCATTGAAATTATGAATGTCAGTAATCATTCAGTTAACATTGGAGGATGCGCTTTTGTCCTCATCCCCTCAAAGAACCGATTAGAAGGAGTCGAATTTAAATTCGAACCAACTACAATAATTAGACCCAATGAAAGACTCGTCATTGCCGCCAATCGCCAGGCATTCGAGACTCGGTACCCAGGAATAGCAATCGCCGGAGACTACTCGAACCGGTTAGACAACTCGGGCGAATGGATAACTCTCGTGGACGGGTCCGGCACCATAATTGATTCATTTAGGTATAACGATAAGAGCCCCTGGCCGGAACTCTCTGACGGCAAGGGCCCATCACTTTTTCTCAAAGACCCCAATACTCTCCCCGATACGAGTGACGGAATTAATTGGTCAGCCAGCATGACCGGAGGCGGAAGCCCATCGAGTGCCGATGCCATGAATTTCTTCGGCGATCCAAAGACCGACAATGATGGAGACGGAGCCACCGCGATCATGGAATATGCTCTCGGACTTTCTGACTTTATTCCTTCATTTGATCAATTCCCCAAAGTCAAAATTATTAGTCTAGAGGGACAAAATTACTTGAACTTTAATTTCAGAAAAAACCCCAACGCCACAGACATCACCTATCACATCGAAACTTCAAAGGACATGAAAAATTGGGAGAATTCAGTAAATAACCAAACCATTATTTTTGAAGGAAAATCATTAGATTCGGATGGAACACCAATACAAAATTTCCGATTGAAAAATCCTATCACTAATGAAAGTTCAATGCGTTATTTACGTCTGAAGATAAATTATTAATCACCTATACATTCAAAATAATGGCAATAGAAATCCTTAACCAGTGGACAGAAGCAATAAATGAAGGAAGGACCGAAGACGTGGCTTCAATGTACTCAGAAAGCGCAGTCCTAGTTTCAACTTTTTCCCCATTACCGATCAATTCCCACGACTCGATACGCGACTATTTCATCAATCTACATTCACGCCCCGGAGCAGGTGTCAAAATCGACTCGGAATCGATAAATGAGCAAACAGTCGAAAATCAAACATCTATCCTTTCAGGCATGTACACTTTTTACTTCGATGAGGATGGTAAAAAAATAGAACACGAAGCCAGATTCACATTTGTTGTTGGTACTGGCCTTGATAGACCGATTCTTCACCATCATTCTTCTCTGCGCCCCTAATCTGGCAATACTCATTTAAAATGAGTATCTTTACTTGCTAGTTTGTCCGGTATTTAGGGTCCAGTAATTCTGCGCATTTCCTACACCCACGGCATTAGAATTCGTTGAGAAAAGAATCAGCCTCTGGGAATCATTATACCACCATGCTTTATAAGCAGCGTCAGGATCTGCACTCGATCTGAAAAGACATTCCCCAGTAGATTTCCCATTAAATCCTGCACTCTTTGCTCTCTCAGCATAAGTAGTACCATCAGCACTCCTATGTGAATAGTAGTTCTGGAAATGCATATCACCAGAATGCACTTCCGAGGCCATTGTCAAAGTCTGGTCAAGACGCAAAGCCCCCAGCCCAAGAGAAATGCGCCTATTATTAATCTGTTGCACTAACTTTTTATAAGCTGAGGTCCCCCAATTTAATTTATTATTATGATTCTCAATTTCAACATTAGCCAAGTAAATGGACTGCATCTCACCAAGCTCACCTGACAAGGAGTCCACAAGATCTTTCTCTCCTGCCAGACTCTTGGCCTCATTCAGAAGATCGTTAATTCCTGACGCAGAAAAATCATCCTCGCCCAATGACCATGCGATCTCATAATCCAACTCTGAGATAAGGTCTACCAGTTCCTGAAAAGATTCATCGTCACTGCCCTGCGGAACCTCCATTGCCTTGACCATAACACCATAAAGAGATTCCGCATTTTTGACAATTTTGTCCATCTCCAAATACTTCGCTTTGTATTCGTCAGGCGAACTTTCTCTCCACTTTGTCATCACCAATTTGAGGCCGGCTGTCGCAACGCTCTTCCACTCCTGGTATGCATTTTTTATATCATCTGGAACTACCTGGGCTTTTTTTATAGCTGAAGACTTCTCGTTCAGACTGAGCAGATGCTTGTTCCTTATTTTTGTTAATAAGCCCTCGTAAGTTTCCTTATAATTATCCCCCAATGATCGGAAAGCAGTATATACACTTTCGCGCTTTTCCTGATCCGTAGATGAAAGAAACTCTAATGATCGTGCCCTCGCTTCATCAGTAAACTCAAAGTCTTCCTCGTCCGATAATGGGACCTTAAAGGGCACGGCACTTTCAGTAAGATCTGGATCTGTAACTTGATCCGGATTTTGAACTTTCTCTTCAGTCACTTTTGCAGGTACCTTGAGGACTTTTTTGTCAGCCTTTTGATCTACTGTCTTCCCATTATTTTCTGAAATTGTGTTTTTTTTACCCGAGAGATGGAAATAGAGGCCTGCTCCGGCCGCCAAAATCAAAACCACTATGAAAAGAAATCCCATTGGGGATCCTGATTTTTTCTGGTAACGAGGCCTCACTGCAGTGTAAGTTCTTGTCGCCGGGGCATTCAGAGCCGGGGCATTTAGAACCGGAGCGTTCAAAGCTGGAGCACTACCAACAACATCATCTCCCTCCATTGATTCTGCAGAACTGTCAGTTCCCGATTGGACCTGAGGCGTCTCTCCCCTTTCAAGAATCTCTATATTGCCGTCAGGGTCCTCTGGTATAATAAATTTAGTACTGCAGTTCAAGCAACGTCCCTTATGTCCCGCGTGATCTTGAGAGACATCGATCGAAGTCGAACAAATGGGGCAATGAATCTGCATTTCCGAAAATCCAAATTAATAGGCCATATAAATAATCATCTCTGCCTCATGAGCCGTTCATTGTATCGGCTTTCGGGTCTTTCCCGCATAAGGCTTGTCCCACCCTTTGTTGCCTGGAACATAATAAAGGGTCGCAGGAGCATCTTTGAACATGTATTTAGTTTCCGGAGGGGCGTCTCCCAGAAATTTCACTTCCTTAAGATTAATGCATCCACTAAAGGCAGATGAACCAATGCTTGCAACGTTAGCCGGGATCGTAACAGAAGTTAATCCTATGCAACCTGCGAAAGCACTGTTGCCTATGACTTTAATTGAGTCTGGAATAATGACACTAGTCATTTGTATGTTGCGGAAGAAAGCATTGTTAGCAATTTCATAAACTTGGGCCTCCTCTATTTCTGCTGGTATAATGACCTGACCAGCACCCTTCCCTTTGGTGATCGATACTAAATCAGCCTCAACGCTATATTCAAAATCACTAAGGTCCTGTTTTATTTCTTCTTCTGACCCATCAACCTTATCACCAGAACCTGAACTGACCGGGCCTTTATTGCCACAACCTGAAATCAGCAAACCACATATAGAAATTATCAGTAAAGCTTTCATTGAAAACAACTTACCATCTAGAATCAGGCTAACAAATTAAAAAATACATTCACCTTATTATCAATCATCATTATTACAAAAGGAACGAATCAAGGTCACCTGAACTATCAGCAAAAGAATCAGCTTCGACTCCCATTCTTTTCTGCATAGTAACAAAGAGATTAGCAAGAGGAACATCCTTATCGAAGACTTGATATTTCCCATGCTTGTATCCCATTTCCTTCCCTCCAGCCAAGATAAGTGGGTAATTTGTATTGTTGTGCGTCTTGCTGTTGCTACTACCATAAAAAACGCAAGTATTGTCCAGAACAGAACCATGACCTTCTTCCATGTTACTCAATTTTTTCAGTAAATAAGCCAAGCATTCTGCCTGATAACGGTCCCATTTCCCCCTATTTTCAGCACCCTTTCCTTTGCCAGCGCCATGAGCTAATCCATGAGCATCTTTATTAAAGCCAAGGAGTTTTGGAAACTTGTTCGCTATGGAGATTGGCCCATGCATACTTGCTAGCTGGTAAGTAACAAAGCGAGTCGAATCAGTCTGGAAAGCCAGGGCAATCAAATCGAGCATCGTGTGAATGAGCTTGTCTGGTGTTTCGCTGTCCGCATCTAGGCTGAGCCCTTCAGCATTCACTTTGGGCCTAGGTACATTTAACCATTGCGCGGAACGCTCAACGTCTAACTCAATCTCACGAACTGAAGTCAAATACTGGTCAAGCTTCTCTTGATCCGCCTTACCTAGTTTGCGATGCATTTCCTTGGCCTCGTTAAGTAGCAGGTCAAGGTGACTCCCAGTACGATTCAGCCCCTTTCTCTGCGCCTCAATAGAATCACCTTTCAAGCCGAACAGGCGTTCAAAAACGATAGCTGGCCGGTTAAATGAAGGAATAGGCTGTCCCGTACGGGAGTAAGAAAGCGTGTTGGCCCTAGTAGGCATACCGACACCTCCGTCCGAGGAAAGCACTAAGCTGGTGAAACGAGTCTCTGCACCAAGCTTGTGAGTACGGGCCATGAACTGATCCAGAGAGATTGAATTTTTTAGCCCGGTAGCAGACAAACTTAATTCTTCACCGGTAAGAAAAGTGTCTCCACTGTCATGCCCTCCGATACGACGCACCTTAGGATGGGAAAGTCCTCCCAAGACCGTGACCTGATCCCGGAAAGGCTCCAATGCCTCAAGTGATTTATTGAAAATAAAATCCTTCCCCGAACCTTTAGGGAACCAATTCCACTGGCCATATTCCCCGCTCTGCTTAGGTAAGCTCACCCCATAGGGGAAATAGATAGAACAGAATCTCTTCGGCGGAGATTTAATTTCAATCCCCATCAAGGATTCCATCCATGGCACGGCAAGCGAAATCCCTGCTGCCTTAAGCATAGTTCTGCGATTCATCTGAAATGCCTTTTCCCTCATACCGTAAAGTTCGTCACTGTCATTGGAGAATACATTAATATAGCTATTATCGCGATAAAAAAGGCCGGCTCGTGACAATGTTTTTCATTAAACTCGGGAGGCGATAGCCATTAATTGCAAAGTCTCCACTAAGTTTCTCAATTAAGAGTTCGTCCTCCAGACTCAAAGAACGCCCGAGGGCGTAAGTCAGTAATTTTGACACCAATGCCTTTGCAAATTGATCACGCCTTCCATTGAGTAAATGCTTCTGCAGATCATTAAAGCCTGATATCTCATGACTTCCAGGCAGGACAGTTTCAGCAGAAACGCGTTTTTTCCGACGTGCCGTCTTTTCCCTAAAAAGTCCAATAGCATCATATTCCTCAAGAGCAATGCCCCACGGATCAATGCCCCGATGACAATCCGCGCAGGCCTCCTTCTTTCGATGAATGGCAAGCTGTTCCCTAATCGAAAGCTTCTCAAAATTAGGTACACTTTTTTCAACGCCTGGGACATCAGGGGGAGGCGGATTGGGAGGATCATGCAAAAGTCGTTCCCTTATCCAAACTGCTCGCTTGATTGGATGAGAGTCTGCTCCATCTGATCCGGCCAAGAGCGTCGAAGCATGGCCAAGTACTCCACCTGGCCTATTTGTTCCTTTGAGAGAAACCCTTTCAAAGCGCTGGGATTTGGGCCCCTCCAAGCCGTAATGCTTGGCCAAAGAAGCATTTAGCATAGTGAACTCTGCATCAATGAATTGCAACGCTGATGTGTTACTGCGCATAATCTCCCGAAAGAAAGCTTGAGTCTCACCCACCATGTACGGTTTCAACTTGTTATCGAAGCCCTTATAGTATTGTGGATTGACAGCAACACGGTCGACGCCCTCAAGGTCGAGCCATTGCATGCTAAACTGTTCAGCGAAACGATCGGCTTTTGAATCTGCCAGCATTCTATCAAATTGTTTCCGCAACACGGAAGGTTCTAAGAGTCGACCCGAGTCGGCCAATTTAAAGAGTTCCTCATCCGGCATTGAACTCCAGAGGAAGTAGGATAGGCGAGTAGCCAACTCATGAGCATTAAGTTTTCTCGGTTTATCAGAATTGAATGGCTCGCTAAGGTATAGGAAGTTGGAGGACGCCAAGGTCGCGGAAAGGGTTTCCTTGAGAGCCAAAATAGGTGAGTCCCCCTGCTGCAGCATTTTTTGGTAATGAGCCATCCATTTTTTAATTTCTTTCCCGTTAACTGGTCGGCGCCAGGCCCGCCGAAGAAAACGACTCAATAAGTTTTCGACTACCTTCGGGTCGGACACGTCCTCTCCTTCATGAATGATTCTCCGGTGCAGTGCGGGAGGCCAGGACGGGTAATCATTGCGAACGAACTCGACGGATTCAATGATGATGCGAGGAAAATTAGGATCCTCAGGGAAGACCTTAACTTTTCTTTTCCTGATCTTTCCTTTCTTGTCTTTCTCCTCAATTACCTTGTTAACAGCTCGGGTAATAGGCTCACCATCGTCGAGTGCATTTTGCAAAGTGATGATTCCATTGAGCTTGGCACTTGGCACATGAGCTTCGGGGAGCGGGAAAAATTCGGGTCGACCCGGAATTTCATAATATTCCGGATTTCCCGAATTGATTGTAACCTCTCCGGCTTTTCCCATTATGTTAAGGGTCAATCCTGAAACAAAATATCCATATTGGGCAAAAAGGATCGGAGCAGGCTGCCCTGGTTTGCGATCTGTGTAGGCCTTTACCCTAATACTAAATTTTCCTGTGCGCGGCAGATCCTTGAAGGACCCGTGCCAAAAATTCACCCGTCCCAGCCGTTCAGAAGAGTTTCCCGTGAAACGCCTACTATTAGGACCTCGGATTGGTCCTTTGTTTCTATCAACGACTGTAACGGTTTTTTTTTCATGTTCTCCTTCAACGAGCACAAACCTAAAGGCCTGCCTAGCAATCTTGATATAATTCTCAATTTGAAGGGCAGTCATGCTCAGGGTAGCCCCATTGTTCTTGAATCCCTCCGAGGACCGGCCATCAGAAGGAAAGGCCCCACTATAATCCATCTCTAGTCCGAGCAGATCCATCATTGTGTATTGGTATTCCGTACGGTTCAGACGACGCATCACCAATTGTTCTCCAGTGCCTCGGCGCGCCTTGGCCGCTTTTTGCAACTCCTCTGTCAACCAACCTACTAGTTTGCGGCGTTCGTCTGGAGAGAATTGCGGCTCGTCCTCGGGCGGCATCTCGCCAAGATTGATATTATTGAGTACATCGTGCCACCGCTCAGCCGAGGTGCCCTGAACAATATTCGAGTCAAGAGTGTCCAACCTAAGGTCACCTTTCTGCTTTTTCTGGCCATGACATTTGAAGCAATGACTTTGCAATAACGGCTTCACCTCTTCCTGAAAAACATCTCTTCCATTTGCCACGGATGGAAGCAAGAGTATAAGAGTAGCAAACCGAAACAATCTCATGGAGAAATAGCACTAACATTAAATGCAATATGGGTTTTTGGTAGTGTAAAAATCACACCATTGCATCTAACTTCTCCACAAAGAACTTCACCCACTGAGACCAGCTCTTTCCGCAATTAAGATTACTTGGAATGACTAGCGACTCTTCGACGCATATGCGACTTGCGAATTCAGCATCAAGCAAACGCAAGAATCTCTATACCAATAAATCTAGTTGAAAAATTATAGCTTTTTAAGAAACAAGTCTTTGAATTCCACAATCATTCCCCTGTCATGCAACTGCAGTCCAATGAACCCGCTATTGAGCTGCCCCTTGCTTATATTATCAGTAAATTCGGATGATAATTTATCATTTATCCATAATTGGAAAAAATTCCCCTTAGCAACGATGCGGCAATCATTCCAATCATGTTTCTTTATTTCAGTAATCTTTATAGCATCCTTTATTTTGCTGTGCTTGCCGTTCCCTTTAGAATCAATTACTAAGCTGGTCCCGCGCTGACATGGAAATTCTTTTCTTGTGCCGGCCCCAAAATGAAAGTCCCAAGCCCCCAGAACGCCTGGCCCTATTCCAACATGACCAAGATCGGCATGATAACCCTCGAATGGACGCTTCCCTGTCTTATCAATTCTTGTTCGCACTTCTACACCGGTGTTTCCCTTAGTGACCATTTTATAGCGGAACTTTAGCTCAAAGCTCTTAAGGTTTTCGTCTCCTGAATATACCAAATAAACTAATCGATTTTCTTGTCCCTTGCCACGAATGGCTCCGTCCTTGACTGACCATGGCTCATAACTGGTCTCTGGTGCTTTTCTCCAACCCTTGAGTGTCTTGCCATCAAAAATAGAAACGAATCCATTCCCCTCATCAGCGCTCAATAATGAAAAAGAGCAAAAGAAGATAACTAAGAAAGGAAATCGAATACCAAGCATTAAATTGTTTTTCATGAGCAAGATCATGACAACCCTTGCCAACTAGAGTCAAGGCTCCATCTCATGAACGCGATAAAAACGCCTAGAAGAATTCACCGGAACCTGAGTGTCAGTGAAGGTCGTAATATCGCCTTCGGAAATCACATTGTCATCGAGCTCTTCCCAAAGCTTAAGATCCTCTGAAACCTCAATTGCATAAACCTTGTTCGCTCTTGAATCCCATTCAATAGTCACTCCGGACCGATCTTCATCAATAGTCAATAAATTAATCTGAAGCGGAAGTAATTGACCTGCCGCGAGAACTACTATTCCGGAAATGCCCGCATGATGACCTGGACGAGTTTGGTCAACAAATACCTGAAGAGTTCCGTTACCATCAACCTCAGCACTAAAGGTAACTAATTGAGCATCAAAATTATTAGGTTCCGTGCCAGCATCGAACGTTACAATCTGAGCAGATCTTTGAGTCACAGTATCAATGACAGACAAAGAAAAAACACCTCCCCAATTATTAACAGAACTTGCCGCATCACTCGTAATCATTTGTATTGATACTGGAAGACCGGCAGGAAGTCCGTTGAACGTAATGTTCCCATCAGTTTGAACGTTGTAAAAATTTATTGAGTTGGCAATGGTCGCAAGAACATCAGCGTCCTCTCCACTAATTGACCCTAAAGTATTGGCAGTTCGAATGCCTCCAGCGACAGTTCCTTGGATCGAGACTCCATTAGTTAGGAACATTTCATCTCCCCAAAAAACATCTTCAAATACCACACCGTTCACCGAACCTCCAATGCCAGGTCGCTGGCCAGAGAAAATCATGTTAGCTGCTACAAGGACATCAAGCCCGCTAGGATTTATCTGTGCAGTATTAGTAAGTTGAGCGGAGAATATGTCAGGCACATCACCAGAATCCGATGGGTCAGATCCTATTAATACTTCATCCAAATCACTGAACCCATCACCATCACTATCTTTGCGATTTGGATCACTCTCAAAGCCCCTCGGGTTCTTGCCTAAAACTTCATCAGAATCCCTCAGACCATCGGCGTCAGTGTCTGAATTTAAAGGATTAGAACCTGTATCATTGGCGCTAACAAAAAGACCAGTTCCCGTTTCAATTCCATCACTCAACCCGTCATCATCAGAATCGGCTGATGTCGGATCAGTGGCCGGACGTTCGCCCGAACCATTCAATTCATCCGCATCAGAGATCCCATCCTCATCAGTATCAGCAGACAAAGGGTCTATATCAGAAAACTCACCGAGGCTGACTTCAAACTCCTCAAGGTCTGACAACGAATCGTTGTCCGCATCAGAATCACCGTCCCCGCTCAAAGCATTAAGATTTTCTGGCCCTGCATGAACGAACTCCCACTCGTCCCATAACTTATCATCATCAGAATCACGATGAACAATGAACTCTATCACCTCTTCAAAAAATCGATCCTCATCCTCAGCGTCAGTTGAACGGACTCTAACAGAATATATCATCTCATTTTTAGCCATTGAAAAGTCATAACCATTACTTCGAAGCTCCTGCCCAACTATTAGGAACTTATCATTGTGCGTGTCCCCTTGACCCGAAACTAATTCGTATGAATGGGTCACATTCTTTTTCTGGTCCTCCGTAGTCAACATTCCCACAACTTCTCCTTCACCAATACTACCAATGAAATCGACACCTTCAGAACTGACTCCAACGATCGTGGGGTCCATCAAATAGACCATCAGCGCAGCTATCCCAGCATGCTGTCCTCCTCTGGTCTGGTCTATACCAATTTGCAACACTCCATTAGAGTCACTTGATGCTTCAAAGGTAACTATCTGAGCATCCAAATTATCAGGCTCAGTCCCAGCATCAAAATCACCTAGCATGCGATTTTCTTGCGTTTCAGTATCAAACACAGAGACAGAAAAGGATCCTCCCCAATTATTAAAAGAACTGGCAGCGTCACTCGTTATCATTTGCACAAGGACAAGGGATCCGGGCGAAATGCCTGTAATTGTGAGTGTCCCATCAGTATTAACATTGTAAAAATTTATTGAGTTGGCAATGGCCGCAAGAACATCAGCACCTTCTCCTCTCAGTGAGCTCAAAACGTTTGCCGTACGAATAGCTCCCGCTACTGAACCGCTAATTTCTACATCGTTTTGAAGGTTGGTTTCATTTCCCCAAATCACATCCTCAAATTCCACACCGTTCACCGAACCTTCAATTCCTGGTGGTTGACCAGAAAAAATCATATTTGCTGCGACAATGACGGGCAGTTGATCCGGATTTATCTGGGAAGTGCTCGATAGAGGCTCAGCCACGAGCTGAGCTTCGGAATCATGCTCCAATCCCATCATTATCAAGCCAATAGAAACGATCACACGTAAAATAATTAATTGATCCATGCCTCTCATTTCCTCAATCTATCTAAAAAGAATTGCTTCTAACAAGTTTAAAACAAACAAGTAATGAACTTCAGAGCTATTCGTTCAGTTATGCAGGAAAAGCAGCTTCTAAATTAATGGAGCTGTGTCTTTTTCCATCGGTGGAATTTCCTCCAGTGCTCCCAGTTATTCCACACTACTCGCAACATAAGAATACTCACTCCAGATATCACCACAGCTGCGAACCCATTTTCTAAGGTTAATCCTGAACTTATTTTGCCGCTAAGGGCAGCAAAAACCATAGCATTCAGAAAAAAAACTAGACCCAAAACAACAATGGTAAGAGGAACTGGCGCCGTTGGCTTCCATGTACTAGAGCTGCATTCATTACAAGTGTACATTGAACTGTCCTCACTTTCGAGATGATAGTCCGTGTGCTCCTCACAGACTGGACACCACGGCTCCCTCGAATCTGGACTCTTAGTACTCATTTTAGACTATGACTTTATGTATAACATCACCTGCCACGTCAGTCAGACGAAAGTCCCTGCCGCTGAACCGATAAGTGAGCTTCTCATGATCTATCCCCATCAAATGCAGGATCGTTGCATGGACATCATGAATGGACGTTCGGTCAACGGCCGCGTGATAGCCGACCTCATCCGTTTCTCCATAACTTGCGCCACCCTTGATGCCTCCTCCGGCCATCCACATTGTGAACCCGAAAGGATGATGATCTCTTCCACTTCCTCCCTGCTTGTGCGGTGTGCGCCCAAACTCTCCTCCCCAGACAACTAAAGTCTCATCAAGCAATCCGCGCTGATCTAAGTCCTGAATGAGCCCGGCCATGGGCTGATCAGTGGCAGCGCAGTGCTTATTATGGTTACCAGTAATGTTCCCATGAGCATCCCAATTATTGTCTCCATGCCCACCTCCCGAATAGAGCTGAACGAATCTGACTCCTCTTTCCACTAATCGCCTAGCCATTAAGCACTGCGTTCCAAAATATTCTCCCGGATTTCCTTTTTCTATTCCATAAAGTTTTTTGGTCGCTTCAGTCTCGTTCTTCAGATCGAGAGAACCTGGAGCCGCTGCCTGCATACGATAAGCCAGTTCGAAGGATTGTATGCGAGCCTCTAATTCAGATTCGGCAGGGTGATTTCTTTGATGAGATCTGTTCATCTTGCCGGCAAAATCCAGCAACTCACGTTGTTGAACCTGACCCACTTGATCGGGTCTGTCCAGATTCAGAATCGGAGTTCCCTTAGAACGTACGGGCGTGCCCTGATAAGCTCCCGGAAGAAAACCTGATCCCCAGTTCGGGGCTCCTCCAATGGGCCCTCCCCTATAGTCATACATCACAACAAAACCAGGCAAGTCCTGATTCTCAGTACCTAATCCGTAATTGACCCAAGAGCCTAGGCTCGGGAACCCGGTCCGGATCATTCCTGTATTCACTTCAAACAAAGCAGGTGCATGACTGATGGAATGTCCATAAACACCTCGCAACATCGCCGTATGATCAATGACCCGCGACAAATGCGGATAACGGTCAGAAACCCAATGTCCGCTCTGACCATGCTGCTGAAACTTATATGGAGACGGGAATAATCCTCCCTTGCTTCGAGACCCTTTCGTATCAACATGATCCCCTACACTCTTTCCGGAATACTTTTCCAGAGCCGGCTTATAATCAAAAAGGTCGACATGGCTAGGGCCTCCATACATGAAAAGGAAAATCACATTCTTTGCACGAGCCGCAAAATGAGGCTGCTTCGAAGCTAATGGCGAACTTGCTTTTGCTGAGGACGCCAGTAGTCCCTCCTCAGACAGCATTGTAGTAAGCGCTAATGAGCCAAATCCACAACCGGCCTGAGCTAGTAAGTCTCGCCTTGAAAGCATTGATGGGCTCACTCTCTTATCAGTCAACATAGCTAAATTCATTCAAAGTAAATAGGATGTGGCAAAAGTTTTCAATGCTCTGACCTTCCTTAGCCAGCAATTCAGAACTTAAACTAACTTCTTCTTCAGTTGGAGCTCTGGAAAGAGCTAACCAATATGCCTCCTCAATGACTGAACGTGTGTCAGAGGCGTCAACTGACTCTTTAATCCTTGCAGCAAAGTGATCTGCCTGCCCGCGAACAAATTTATTATTTAAAAGCATCAAAGCTTGAGTGGGAACCGTGGTCAGCTCCCTGACTCCACGGCTCTGCATTGAATCAGGCACATCAAAAACCTCAAAGAAAGGAACTCTCATCGAGCGCCGCATAAAAACATAAATGCTACGACGCCACGTGGCAGGACCATCCTTAACATTCACCGGCCACTTGTTTGTGGATCCTGTATTAATCGCATCCTTAGATACCCAAGGTTTGACACTGGGACCGTACATTTTCCGGTTCAAAGTCCCTGCACTAGTCATAATAGAATCCCTAATAATTTCACCCTCCATTCGTCTGGGATTTCTCCGCCACAACAGTTTATTCTCGGGGTCAATGGCATGTCTCTTTTCGTCCCATTGAGTTCCTTGCCGATACACCGCACTCGACATTATTAATCTGTGCATGCTTTTCAGGCTCCAGCCATTTCGAATCAATTCACCCGCGAGCCACTCCAATAATTCAGGATGGCTCGGCTTTTCACCTACGCTACCAAAATTATCACTGGTCTTTACTATTCCTTCACCGAAGTGGTGCTGCCAAAGACGGTTCACTATGACTCTGGCCAGAAGAGAACCGGCACCGTTCTTGGTATCCGTTAGCCAATGAGCAAGGCCCGCTCTTCCATCACCGCTTTTTTTCTCACTTAGGTTGATCCAAGGTTCAACATTCCCGTCCCCTGCACTCAATTTAGCCAAGACCCCAAAACCCAAGTCCCCTTCTTTCTGTTCAACGTCTCCGCGTTTTAGGAGTGGATTCTTGCGTTTATTACCACCGTTCCATGTGAGCGCCTTGACATTTGATCCCGAATCTCCAGCCGCGATGTTACGGTGGCCCGGCTTCCCGGGAAGAAAGAATCCAACGAGCCTATAATAATCTTTCTGTGAGATCGGATCGTACTTGTGATCATGGCAACGAGCACAGCCAATGGTTAAGCCAAGGAAAGCTGCTCCGGTAGCAGAAACTATGTCATCCATCTTATCGTAGGTGGCCTTTTCCCTGTCCACTCCGTCAACGTTAGTCACTGTCGAACCGGCTGTCAGAAAACCGGTCAGAGACACGGCCAATGGATCCTCAGATTTTATCACGTCACCCGCAACTTGCCATCTAACGAACCGATCAAAAGGCATGTCTTGATTGAGCGCGCGGATCACAGCGTCTCGGTACGTCCAGGCACTGGGTCTCTCATTGTCACTCTCATAACCATGACTCTCTCCGAACCGAGCCACGTCCAACCAGTGACGTCCCCAACGCTCACCATAATGGGGACTAGCAAGTAACCGATCAATGAGCTTAGAATAGGCATCTGTTGACTCGTCGATAATGAATGCCTCCACTTCATCTCGGGTCGGCGCAAGACCTATCAGGTCATAGCTGGCACGCCTGATGAGTTTGATCCGTTCGACGGCATCATTCGGACGAATTCCTTTCGATTGAGCCATCCTAAGCACGAACTTATCTACAGCATTAATGGACCACGTATCATTTTTCTGGACCGGAGGTTCGGTGTGCCTGATCAGGCCAAAAGACCAGGACTTTGAATCTTTTTCCGAAGAGAACCCTTTCTGTGGCGCCAGCATCGCAAGTAGCAAAAGACAAAGGAATAACCTTGTCACTTTTACTCTCAATTGAAAGCAACTACCTAACACTAGCATTCACATTAAAATTATATAGATTTAGTGATAGGTAAAGTAGCTTTACCCATAAATTCCCAAAAATTATTTTTAAAAAATAATTTATCTCTACTTTTTACTCCTCCGGAACCATTCCGGATATTATTTTGCGGAACCCATCAATCCCAATCTTGTATGCACCTAACTGCTCCTCAGTGAATATCGGCCTCATGCTTTCGACCCTACTATCTAAAGCATCATCAATGACACTGATAAATTCTTCTCTAGTGGAATTTTCGTTTAACAGTGTTCCTGGCTTTTCTTTAGCATTAATCTCAATGAGTGCATCCCAGGCCTCTCTCATCTGCTCCTCAGTGATGCCTGGAATCTCCTCAATTCCTGCAAGATCCTCTTTGGTTTTTTTCTCGATTCTTTCAACTTCACGCTCCTCCGCATAAGCTTCGTACTCCTCTAACTGCTCGCCTGAAAGAAGCTCCCTCATTTCCTCGTCTATCATCGAATAATCCTCTTCGTCCGCTGCAATCATATCCGCAACGGTCGCCTTTCCTGTCAGGAATTTCAGCCCAGCCGCCGAGTTCCGGGCCGCCTTATCACTGAGGAGTCCACCCAATGTCTCCTTTTGTGCAGGAGTCAATTTTAGCCTAGTCGCCAGTTCCTCAGTTTGCGCTTTAACTTCTGCCTCGGCCTTAGCATCACCGAGTGCTTTGAGTGCTTCCCATGCAGCACTTGATTCATCATCATCTTTCTCTTTTTTCTCATCTTCAGAATCTTTTGAAGAAGATGAGCCTTTATCTGACCTAGTATCAACGAGTGAAAGCTTAGGAGGCTTATTTGAATTATTCTTTTTATCTGAACCTGCCTGCAGTTGCTGATCCGGTGGAGATTTGGCCACTTCTTTAGAATCATCATCTTTAAAAACGTATTGGGCAAAAAGGATAGCAATGACTCCAGCAAGAATGCCTATAACAAAACCGAAGATTAGTTTGGAGGGAGGATTTTCATTCATAACGGTAAACAATATAAGTAAGATTCATTCTTAGAAGAAGCATTTTATTCATAATCTCTTCACGGTAATAAAAATTGCCGCAGACCGGTAAGATCATCCGCATTTATCAGATCCACGCCAGCTTCGTTCAGCTCGCGCCAAACAGGAACCTTGTCAGGCGTCGCCCAGAACCTGATGAGCCTTCCTCGGTGATGAACTTTCTTAACAATGGCCTGTAATTTGGACCTCTCCTCTTTAGAAAATTCCCCTTCTCCCCTCCATTTAAAATGACTACCCCAGCGGTCACTGATGAGCGGCATTAAATGTGGAGGGACCGAACTTTCAATGTCTGAGAGCCGGCCGTCAATTCCAACGCATCGCGAAACGTCCGCCACGATCATTTCCTTCGCCCTGTTTCCGCTAATGACTGCATTGACGGCTCTTTTAATCCACTTCCCATTATCTAATCCGCTCAAAATATCTGAATATTTCGCCAGCAAAGTGCGGAGCCGCGAATAGGTCTCTGGACCATCCGATTTCACATCAATCAAGAGAGTAATAGGTGGACCTCCTTTATAGACTCGGCCCCCGTTCTTTTTAATACGCTCACGCAAAGGATTAAGATACAGACTTTGGATCGTTTTCTCCGGCCTAAGATCTTTCTTGTCATGGCCCACCAAGAACTTTCCCTCTACCAAAAAAATATCCACTTCGATACTGCAAAATCCATTATCAAGCGCATCAAAAAGAGGCTTCTCCTGCTCATAATCATTATGAGCGTGACCTTGCCTAATCGGTCTGAGCTCTTCGGCAAAACATAGATGATCCGTCAGGCTCAGTACTACGCAAAAGATTAATCTGGTCACCATGACAATTTACCCGGAAGGTACTCGTTGATTAAATCATCGTAAAACGGTTTAAGCTCTTCCACATCGACCCTCTCTTCACTCTTCGTGTATAAATCATAAGGATTGAAAGCACGGACCCATTCAAACATCTGACGGTCATGATCATTCATGAGCTCATTATATTCACCTTCACGGTGAGCCGGGTAAAAAGAATGGTACCTGATCATGTAAAGAGCAGGCTCGGGAAGGTAATCCTTCATGACATGGTATAAGTATTCATCATGTCCCCAGGACATAGTCACATTATTGAGGCCACAGCCTTCCTCATAAATGCCAAGGCGAGTCGAATACTCAGCAACGTTAGTGTCAGGGTTGTCCTGGAAAAATTCATGGAAAACAATCTTATCAGAGAAACGGCATCCGAGAGGGAATGTATCACCCACTACTGCCCACTGTTCCTCCCCGAAAAGACACAGGATCTTCCCTAAGTCATGGATTAGTCCTGTCAAAATAAACCATCTAGGATGTCCGTCATGACGAATCGCTTCGGCCGTTTGTAATAAATGTTCAATCTGAGGCAAATGAATGTCAGGGTCACTGTCATCGATCAACTGATCAAGAAACTCAAGTCCTTCCCATATCGTCATCCTCCGTTGATCGAATTTCAGATACTTGTCCTTCTTCTGCCTAGCGAATTCGAGTGTCTGGTACCGATGATTGAGTCGATAAAACTCTCGGACCTCAGGTCTAGTATTTGACTCGTAATCACGAAAGGTCCCGTCTTCACTGACAGTGCACTCATTCTGCTCTTCCGGATATCTCTTCAATAGATCCTCCTCCCATGCTTCGAGCCCGGCATGAGCACTCATAGATTTAGAAGTTGATTCAGGAAAATCCATGGATATTCAATAAAAAGATTACTGGCTAATAATAACTAAAAGTCATATTGGAATAAAACCAACTCATTAATGATCAGCAATGTTGACATTGATCTCAATTACTGAAATAAAAAGCATTCCATTAATATAACCCCTAGATTTTATGGCCTTTAAAAAAGAAACCGCACTGTTATT